>TARA_R100000306_G_scaffold36821_1_pt1 | contig 268946 bp, 223 predicted proteins | sample TARA_R100000306 | Tara Oceans TARA_R100000306 (sample SAMEA2620824) | marine metagenome | biome: marine biome (ENVO:00000447); feature: mesopelagic zone (ENVO:00000213); material: "saline water (ENVO:00002010), including plankton (ENVO:xxxxxxxx)" | depth 1000 m | reverse complement strand
CAATCTCTCCGCGGCCGTGGGTGGTTTTGCCATAACAAAAGGGCTGATTGACAGCGATAAAGTACCGCAGGACGGTATCTGTCGTGTGAACATCTGGCAGGCAAATATAGGCAAGGCGATTGTTGCGCATGTCCCCATGCGTGGCGGTGTGGTTCAGGAAACCGGGGACTTTGAGCTGGATGGAGTCACCTTTCCGGCCGCTGAGGTACAGCTTGAGTTTATGGATCCGGCTGACGACGCTGAGGACGGTGGTGCCCTGTTTCCAACGGGCAACCAGGTCGACGAACTGGACGTGCCGGGCATTGGGCGTTTCGCCGTCACCATGATCAATGCAGGCATTCCCACTGTGTTTCTGTATGCCAGTGACCTGGGTTATAGCGGCACCGAACTGCAGGACGCAATCAATAATAATACTGATGCACTGTTGCGCTTCGAGCAGATACGCGCGGCAGCTGCGGTAAAAATGGGTTTGATCAAATCTGTTGAAGAAGCGGCAGCGAGGCAACATACGCCCAAAATCGCCTTTGTTGCACCGCCGGCTGATTACACCACTTCCAGTGGGCGGCGTGTGCTCGCTGGTGAAATCGACCTGCTGGTGCGTGCCCTGTCGATGGGCAAGTTGCACCATGCCATGATGGGAACGGCAGCGGTGGCAATCGGTACTGCGGCGGCTATACCTGGCACTTTGGTCAACTCTGCGGCAGGTGGCGGTGATCGAGAGTCTGTCGTGTTCGGTCACCCGTCCGGAACATTGCGCGTGGGGGCCCGGGCGGAGCAGCGTGACGGGCAGTGGACTGTTGCCAAAGCCATCATGAGCCGCAGCGCACGGACCTTGATGGATGGGTGGGTGCATGTGCCATCTGTGGATTTGTAAAGAGTTGACACAGATTGCCAAAAAGTCGATATCTTAATTGCGTTACAAAGTATCAAACAGGCATTAAAATCGCCGTTCAATTAAATTTGAGGAACTGCGATGCGATCTGCTGTCACCGCCTGCTGGGCCATGTTGTCACCCTGGATGTTCCTGGCGCACACTGCTTCTGCACAGGATGCTTCTGAAGCAGTTGTTGTCACTGATGCACCGAAGCAGGTGCGTGCTGTTCGCATCAGCGTACCACCGGTCATTGATGGCAATCTGAATGACCCCGTATGGGAGCAGGCTGAAGTCATCACCGATTTTCACCAGACCCGTCCCGGTAATGGCACGCCGACTTCCGAACGCACCGAGGTTTATGTCTTGTATGATGATGACGCGCTCTACATTGGTGCGCGCATGTTTGACAGCGAGCCTGACCGTATTGCAGCTCCGGTCATTCGACACGGGCAGGGCATGCCCTCTGATGACCGGCTGGTTGTGATTCTCGACCCCTTCAATGCTGGCCGTGCCGGCTACCGGTTCGAGACCAATCTTAACGCAGCGCGCCATGACTCCCTGTATACCAGTCCGACATCTTTTTCGCTGGACTGGAACACCATCTGGGATGTTGCCGCCAATGTTGAGGGCAACGCCTGGGTTGCCGAGATCGAAATTCCCTTCAAATCCATTCCGTTTGACCCGGCCATTGAAACCTGGGGATTCAATTTCGGCCGCGCCATCCGCCGACGTGGTGAGGAAATGGCATGGGTGTCGCGCAACCGGACCTATAATCCCACAGTGATGGGTCAGATGACCGGGCTTGAAGGATTGAGCGCCGGGGCAGGCCTGGATATTGTGCCATCGCTTGCAGTCAATCGCCGGCGTGTATACGGACCGCAGGGTGAGTCGGAAGTGAATTGGGAGCCATCGCTTGATGCGTTTTATCGCCTCACGCCATCGCTGAATGCAGCATTGACGGTCAACACCGATTTCTCCGCCACTGAAGTCGACAATCGCCAGGTGAATCTGTCGCGCTTCAGTCTGTTTTTCCCGGAGAAGCGGGACTTTTTTCTGAACGACTCGGACCTGTTTCAGTTCGGCAACATCAGTGGCATGGCCGGCGGCAATAACGCTACTTCGGGTGGCAGCCGCGAGAACGCCCGCCCGTTCTTTTCACGTCGGATCGGTTTGAGCCAGACGGGTGCGCCGGTAGACATCAACTACGGTGGCCGTATCAGTGGTCGGGTAGGGCGCTGGAATATCGGTACGCTGGCCATTCGTCAGGATGAGTTTGGCGCCGTGGATGCATCGGATCTGTTTGTCGCCAGGGTCTCGGCCAATGTGCTGGAGGACTCGGCAATTGGTTTCATCTACACCGACGGGGATCCGGCATCAAACATCGACAATTCTGTCGCAGGTGTTGATTTCCGTTACATCAACAATCAGCTGGCTCAGGGGCGGACTTTCGAGGCAGATGCCTGGTATCAGCAATCGGATACACCTGGTCTGCAGGGCGATGATGCGGCCTGGGGTTTTGGTCTGCGTATGCCCAACAGTACTGGCTGGCGATCACGCATGGGTTTCAAGGAAGTTCAGCGCAATTTTAATCCAGCCATGGGTTATGTGAATCGATCCAACATCCGCGATTTGACAGCGGATGTCGGTTATACGCATTTCTTCACAGGTGGTGGCTTGCTGCAGAGCGCGTTTGCCGGTATTGACGGTCAGCGAATCGAAGTCATCGACGGTGGCTTGCAGACCCAGGTGTTGACCTATCGGCTGCTGGAACTGGAGACAAACAGCCGCGACTCCATGGAGCTGTCGGTGATTGATAACCGCGAGGTTGTGCAGCGTCCCTTCACGATCTACTCCAGCCCTGATCGCCAGGTCAGCATTGCGCCAGGCGACTATTCCTTCACGGAGCAGGAGATCGAAGTTTCCACCGGTGGTCAGCGTCAACTGGCCGGCAGTGTGGGTTATCTGACAGGTGATTTCTATAATGGTGAGCGCGACAATATCCGTGCTTCGTTGAGCTGGAATCAGTCCAGTAATTTTGTGCTGAGTACCAGTTTTGACTGGAACAATATTTCCTTGCCGCAGGGTGACTTTATTACGCGTCTGACCAGTGTGTCGACGCAGGTGGCGTTCTCATCCACGCTGTACTGGATCAATCTGGTGCAGTACGACAATCTGTCGGAGGAGATTGGCATCAACACCCGGCTGCAGTGGATACCGCGTGCCGGTCAGGAAGGCTTCATAGTCCTGAATTACAACGTGCAGGATTACGACAAGAACAATCGCTTTGAGGCACTGTCCTCAGATCTGAGTGTGAAGTTCCGCTATACCATCCGATTCTGATTCCCGCCGCCTGGGGCCTGGTCAGGAAGTCAAAGTCTGGCCGGGTCCAATCGGCAACACCGTGGTGGACTTGATTTCCTCCATGACAAAACTGGCTGTGACATCAAACAGGTCGGCCTCAATCAGGGACTGATAAAGCAGGTCATAGCCAGCCATGTCGGTGACAACAGCCTTGATCAGATAATCGATCTGTCCCCCCAGCCGGTAGACCTCCTGAATACCCTCAATTGACTGCACCACCTCGCGAAACTTGTCCGCCCAGGCCTGATTGTGCTGATTTGTGCGGATGCTGATAAACACGGTCAGGCCCAGACCGAGTTTGGCCGGGGAGAGCAGGGTGACGCGCTGGCGTATGACGCCTGACTCCTCAAGTTTCTGGATGCGACGCCAGCAGGCGGACTTAGACATGCCAAGCGCTTCCGCGAGTTCGGCGACGGAGAGACTGGCATCCGGTTGCATCAGTCGCAACAGTTTCCTGTCGAGCTTGTCCATAATGTGATCTCATTATTTTACGTGTATTGGTTCTTCGTTCCGAATATTGGCGACGATACGAAACAAAGTTGCAATATATTAGTCCAGCGCGAATCAAATAGGAACAATGTTCGCCTGTTCCGTCGCTAATATACGGGCATCAAAAGCTGTTCCCTGATGTAGAGGTCCACGATGCATTCGCCCGATAGCCTGATTGAAAAAATACGCAGCAATATCATTGGCTGCGATGGTGCCATGACCACGGTGTTTGGTCTTAAACCCATGGTCTACGCGGATTACACTGCTTCGGGTCGCAGCCTTAAATTCATTGAGGAACTGATTCAGAAGCAGGTGCTGCCCTGTTATGCCAATACCCATACTGAAACGACGCTGACCGGCGCCAATACAACCGCATGGCGCGAGTCAGCACGCCAGGCGATTCGGCAGGCGGTCAATGGTAGCGAAGACGACAAGGTCATTTTCTGCGGCTCCGGTGCAACAGCGGCGATCAACAAGCTTGTTGAAGTGCTGAATCTGCGTCTGCCCACCGACCCGGTCAAACGGCGCCAGGTGCTGGAGTTGACCGCCCCCGAAGAGCGCCCGATAGTGCTGATTGGGCCCTACGAACATCATTCCAATGAGTTGCCGTGGCGGGAAAGTCTCGCCAAAGTGGTTGTTGTGCCCCTGGACTCTCGTGGTCAGATGGATCTGCAGGCGCTGGAGTCGTTGTTGCAGCGTTATCAATCAGCCAGTCGTGTGATTGGCAGCTTTTCGGCAGCTTCAAATGTGACAGGCCTGCGTACCGATGTCGTAGCGGTGACCAGACTGTTGAAGCGCTATGGGGCGCTGGCATGCTGGGACTATGCGGCAGCTGGCCCTTACTCTGCCATCGACATGAGCGAGCTTGATGCAGTTTTTCTGTCGCCGCACAAGTTTGTGGGAGGCCCTGGCAGTTGTGGTGTGCTGGTGGCCAAAGCTGCACTGTTTGTCAATCCGGTACCTGCGACAGCAGGCGGGGGTACCGTGGTGTATGTCAGTCCGGACAGCCATGCCTATGTGACGAATATTGAGCGCCGTGAAGAGGCCGGCACACCCGGCATCGTAGAGTCGATTCGTGCTGGTCTGGTCATGTCGCTGCAGCAGCAGGTTGGGGCTGAGCGAATTGCCGAACTGGAGCAACAGATGGCCGCCCGCGTCATGGCACGACTGAAAAAAATCGACAATATTGAAATACTCGGTGGCTGTGAGAACGAGCGGCTGCCAATATTTTCTCTTCGCTTTCGTAGTAATCAGGAAGGGCCCGGGAAAGGGCGGGATCTGCATTACGGATTTGTTGTTGCATTGTTGAATGATCTTTTTGGTGTTCAGGCGCGTGGCGGTTGTTCCTGCGCGGGGCCCTATGCGCACTATCTGTTGCACATGGACAGAGACTACAGTCGCCAGGTAGAGAGTGCAGTGTTGCTGGGTGCCAATGTGCTCAGGCCAGGCTGGGTGCGTCTGAGCTTTAATTATTTTATTTGTGACGAAGAGTTCGACTATCTGATGACAGCGATAGAGCTGGTTGCTCGCCACGCTGAACAGATGCTGGTGTATTACCACTATGATGCTGTGAATGGTGTATGGCGACACTGCGAATCCCAGGCAGTGCCACGTGACCGGTTTGCTGGTATCAACTGGTTTGAAGAAAATGTGGAATGTTCATTAAATTCACAGCGTCCGGGTTTACAAGTCGCGCTGAGCAACGCCAAAAAACAGATAGAAGCCGCGTTAGCTGCGGCACAATCGCGCTATCCTAAAGTGCTGAAGCAAGATCAGGAAGCGGTAAAACTCCCGCCAGAACAAGAAGCAATCCGCTGGTTTCTCTGGCCCTCCGAGGTGTTTTGCAACGAATTGTAGCCAGCTATCGGTGATTCTGAAACTTACGGTTATAGTCCGGGCACAACTAGAATTCAGAGATCACCCACATGGTAGCAGTTCTTCTCTCGCGCCTCGCGAACCGTGCGCGCTATTCCCGTTTGCAATTTGCCGTCGCATCTGTCCTTGCATCACATCTGGCAGCATCGCAGCTTGCAGCCCAGGATGTCATTCCCCGTCTGACTCGTATCGATGGCCAGGCGAACATCGAACTGGACGGACGCCTGGACGAGGCAGTGTGGCAGCAGATACCCGCCTTTGACGGAATGCGGGTTGTGTCCCCCGATACCCTTGCCGAAAGTTCGCTGCGCACCGAAACCCGTATTTTTTACACAGAACGCGGGATCTATGTGGGTGTAATGAATCATCAGGATACCGACACGCTGGTTGCCAGAATGACGCCGCGTGATACACGGCTTGAGCGCGATGGTGTGGTGATAAGCATTGATGCCTCGGGTGATGGTCTCTACGGCTACATGATGCGTGTCAATCTTGGTGACTCAAAAACCGATGGCACTATTCTGGCTGAGCGCCAGTTCAACATGCAGTGGGATGGTCCCTGGGAAGCATATACCAGTGTTGTTGAGGGTGGCTGGGTGGCCGAGTACTTCATCCCCTGGTCGATGATCGCTCTGCCCCAGATTTCAGGTGACAATCGTCAGATTGGCATCTACATGGAGCGTCAGGTAGGACACCTTAACGAAACCTGGTCCAATCCAGCACTTCCATCCACTGTGAACCAGTTTTTGTCCGCCTTTCAGAAGTTCGAGCTCGAAGACATCGAGCCGAGGACTCAGATCACCTACTATCCATACGTCTCTGGCACCTATGACGGTGTTGATGATGAAGCTGAAATGCGTGCCGGAGCGGAAGTGTTCTGGCGTCCCAGCACCAATACGCAGCTGTCATTGAGCCTGAATCCGGATTTCGGAAACGTCGAGTCGGATGACGTGGTTGTCAACCTGACCGCCTATGAAACCTTTTTCCCTGAAAAGCGGGCTTTCTTCCTGGAAGGGCAGGATGTGTTTAATACCTCGCCAAGAAACCAGAGTGCGCGTGGCCCTGGTGGCCCCACATCCATGCTTAACACTCGGCGTATCGGAAGTTCGGCCTCCTTTGATGTGCCGGCTGGCGTCCGTGTTGCGGACACAGACCTGAGTGCACCGACCGATCTGCTGGGTGCAGTGAAGTTTACCGGGCAGAGTGGCAACTGGCGCTATGGCACACTGGCAGCCATGGAAGACGATATGGAAATCCGTGGTACGCTCAGTGACGGGACACGTGTCACGCTGGAGTCAGAAGGCCGTGATTTTGCCGTAGGCCGCCTGCTGTACGAAACCACGGGCCCGGCGGGGCGCCGATCTATCGGCTGGATGGGGACCGACGTTTCGCATTCCGATATAGACGCCACGGTCAATGGTGTGGATGTCCACTATTTCTCCGGCAATAACCGCTGGCTGTTTGACGGCCAGGTGCTGCGCAGTGATGTCGATGGTGTGGAGGGTAACGGTGTCATAGGTGACCTGATCTATATGCCTCAGCGTGGTGTCATGCACCGATTTGCGGCGGGCTATCATGATGACACACTGAATCTGAATACGCTGGGGTTCCTGACGCGTAATGATCTCAGTCACTTCGACTACAACTATACCCGTAACAGTTCGAGTGTCGAAGGTCTGCGTTCGCGCGAGTATTCAATGTTCATTTTCAATCACTGGAACGGGAACAATGACTGGGTTCGTCAGGGTATATTCAATACATTGAATCTGACGTTCTTGAATAACCACTCACTGAACAGCAGTCTGCGCTACTACGCACGTCGTGTTGAAGACCGGCTGGGTCGCGGCTCAGGCGACTACAAAATTCCTGGGCGCTGGCAGTTTGTCAGCACGTGGGAGTCTGACCCCTCGCAGCAGATACGCTACAAGCTGGGTATCGATGCCAACACTGAAGACCTGGGTGAGAGAAACATGACAACAACGGCCGGTATCAGTTATCGACCTGTCGACAATTTCTCGCTGGATGTGGAAGCGTCATATACCGATCGTGAAGGCCTGCTGGTTTACCAGGGCGGCGGTCGCTACACCAGCTTTGAGGCGACTCAGTGGTCTCCCAAAGTGACAATGGATTATTTTATCAGCGCCCGACAACAGTTTCGTGTAGGTCTGCAATGGACTGGTCTGAAAGCGTTTGAGAACAAGTTTCTGCAGGTGAATCCGGATCGCCTGGAAGAGCTGCGTGAGGTACCGAAGCCGGACGCCCAGAGCGATAACTTTGTTATCAGTCGTCTGACCTTCCAGGCACGTTATCGTTGGGAAATTGCGCCTCTCTCTGATCTTTTCGTCGTATATACACGTGGTGGTAATGTACCAGGAGGTCTGTTTGACGAGTATACCGGCCTGCTGAGCGAATCCTGGCAGGATCCGGTAGTTGACACGCTGGTCGTCAAGCTGCGGTATCGACTCGGTTCGTGATCTGCGCTAATGTCAGTGGTGTCATTAGCAAAACAATAATGAGATCACTGATATGCGACGTTTATCATTGCCAGCGGCCGCTGCGCTGCTCGCTTTTTTAGCTGGTCAAAGTCTCGAGTTACCCGGTCTGGTACCTGTCCTTGCCCAGGCGCCGGTCAGTCAGCCTGCGCCGGAAACCAGCATGGATGTTCACCCCGGTGAGGACATCTATCAGACCTACTGCGCCGCCTGCCATGAAGGCGGTGATCCCCGCGCCGCCAGTTTTGAAGCGCTGCAGTCGATGACAGCACAGGCACTTCACTACACACTGACCTCAGGCCCCATGGCCATTCAGGGCCAGCAACTGACTGACCAGCAGCGCGACACACTGGTTGACTATCTGGCGATTGCCGAAGTGTCTGATGAGTGGATCAGCAGTAATCTGTGTGCCGACGATAGCAGTACCATCAGCCTGAGCCCTGTGCATCTGAGTCATGCCGGAGGTGATCTGGCTTTTTCCCGCCAGTTGTCCGCTGCACAAAGCGGCTTGAGTCATGAAGACCTGGGCAATCTGGAACTGGCCTGGGCGCTGGGCATCCCTGGTGTCGGTGGTCTGCGCTCCTCACCGGCCATCGCTGGTGACACACTGTTCTATCCCGCCGGGGCCTCTGGCAAAGTGTTGGCACTACACGTTGAATCCGGTTGTGTTCAATGGAGTTACGATGCCGGTGCCGCGCTGCGGGGTTCAGCCGTGCTCAGTGGCGCACTGGACGATGGCTCACAACTTCTTTATGTCTCTGACGAACGGGCGCGATTGCATGCGGTGAATCCGCTGACCGGTGAACGCCGCTGGCTGATTGATGGCACGATAGACGAAGGCGTGCATTCCCGGCTCACAGGCGTGCCCATGTATCATGACCAGCGTCTTTATTTACCGGTCTCTGCTTCGGGCGTTCAGCGTGGTGGCGAGCCAACTCACGAGTGCTGTGATGGGCGTGGCGGGGTGCTGGCTCTTGACGCAGCCAGCGGCGAACGTATCTGGACCTATGTCACCATGCCTCCGGCTGAATATACGGGAGAGCGCAATTCTATCGGTGTACGTCTGCGCGGGCCGTCCGGCGCGCCAATCTGGTCGAGTCCTGGACTGGATCCAGAACGTCGACAGCTCTATGTCACGACCGGCGAAAATACCTCACTGCCGGCGACTGAAACCAGCAATGCCATCATTGCGCTGGATATGGACACCGGCGAGCAGCGCTGGCTGTTTCAGGCCGTCGCCAATGACGTATGGAACATGGCCTGCACTGGCCGGGAGTACGGACCCAATTGTCCTTCAGAGCAGGACAGCATTATCAAGGACTGGGATTTTGGTGGAGCGGCGATTCGTGTCACGTTGAAAGATGGCAGCGAACGACTGGTTGCCGGTCAGAAATCGGGCCATTTGTGGGCCCTGAGCCCGGACAATGGCGAGCTTGTCTGGCAGCAGCGTGTCGGTGAAGGCGGCGCGCTGGGTGGCAATCACTGGGGTGTGGCAGTTGCCGGAGACAAGGTGCTGTTGCCGATCAACGATCCCAATGGTGGCGGTCGCAGCGATGACGTCATCAAGGCTGGGGTGCACGCCTTCGAGCTCGCTGACGGTGAGCCGACCTGGTCCTATATGTCGCGACCGGACTGTGCCAATGGCCGGGACGAACGCGTGTCGGGCTGCGAGGCGCGATACGGTTTTTCTGCCATGCCACTGGTTATCGATGGCGCGCTGGTCGCCGGAAATATCGATGGGCGACTGTTTATCTTTGATACCGAGACCGGCCAGATACTGTTTGAGTATGACACGGCGGTGGGCTTTGATACGGTCAATGGTGTTGCAGCGCGAGGCGGCTCCATTGACGCGCAGTCGATTGCGGCAGGCGCAGGCATGTTATTTGTCGGGTCTGGCTACGACCGCTTCCGTCAGCAGGCAGGTAATACGCTTCTGGCCTTTCGGCCAGCCAGATAGCAGCAAGGCGGCAGGGCTCACCAGCCCAGCTGAATATTGGCTGCCGTTTTATCTATTATGGTCTGCCTGGCCTCCGGCGAGATCCAGGCATTGTGTGGCGTCACAATGAGATTGAGGAGAGGTTCCTCCAGCGCCTGCAGCAGCGGATGGCCATCGCGCGGCGGCTCCTGGGGCAGCACATCAACTCCCAGTCCACCCAGTCGGCCGTCACGCAATGCTGCCAGTGCTGCCAGTTCGTCAATCAGACCACCGCGGGCACAGTTGATCAGTATGCAGCCTGGCTTGATGTACCGCAGCCGACGGGCATTGATCAGATGTCGGGTTGCATCTGTCAGGGGGCAATGCAGTGAAACAAGATCTGCATCGGCCAGCAAAGCGTCCAGAGGAGGGCGGTGATCTGACGACTCATTGCCCGGACGGGCGGCGAAACTGACAGTCATATCCATGGCTCTGGCCAGCATTGAGACACGTTTTCCCAGCTCGCCCTGTCCGACAAGCACCAGGTGCCGGCCTGCCAACTGCATGGTTGTGTGATTCAGCAGACAGAAGTGTTCACTGGACTGCCAGCGGCCACGTCGCAACTCGTCCTGATAAAGTGGCAGGCGGTTGGCGAGGGCCAGCATTAACATGAAGGTGTGCTGAGCAACACTGGCAGTTCCATAGGCCGTTATGTTGCGTACTTCGATATTCAGGCGCTGAGCGGTCTCCAGGTCAATATTGTTGGTGCCCGTGGCCATCACGCAGATCAATTTTAGATTGGGGAGCGCCTCAAGCGCACGTGCGTCCAGCACAACTTTATTCGTTATCGCTACATTGGCATGCTGCAGTCTTGATATCACTTCATCTGAGTTCGGATCCGACGACGTATTATCATGTATTTCCAGTGTGTCGGTGATTTTTTGCAGAGGCGAGAAATCGATATCTGAACCCAGTGTTGCGGCATCCAGAATAACGGCCCGGATATTAGTATGTCTGCTAGCCATGCTGTTCTTCCGTGTGATTTTCGAGTTGCCTGCAAAGCTTAAACCAATGATCAAAGTCCTTCCATCCGAGCAATCGTTCTGGAAGAATGCGAGGGATAAAGGCGGCGTAATAACCAATGAGCTGACGAATGGCATACATCACTGGGTGACGCTGATTAATCAATACAGTACTAACGAAAGAGCAGAACGATTTTGAACAAACCTGACGACAAAGAACACAACACACATCATGGCACAAGCGCAGGTGAGACAGGCATAGGCACGCCCTTGTCGGCATCTGCCACACGGATAATGCTGCTGGGCAGTGGTGAACTTGGCAAGGAAGTAGTGATTGAGCTGCAACGGCTTGGCTGCGAAGTAATTGCAGTAGACCGCTATGATAAAGCACCTGCCATGCAGGTGGCGCATCGCAGTCACGTTATCGACATGCTGGATGCGCGCGCGGTGAGAGCTGTCGTCGAGCAGGAAAAGCCCCATCTGATTGTTCCCGAGATTGAAGCCATTGCGACGCAGGAGCTGGTGTCACTCGAGGCAGAGGGCTGGCAGGTTATTCCAACCGCCCGCGCCGCGCAGTTGACCATGAACCGTGAAGGTATCCGCCGTCTGGCGGCAGAAGAATTGGGGCTGCCAACCTCACCATATCGTTTCGCCGACACCAGAACCCAGTATCTCGACGCTATCAAGGATGTTGGCATTCCCTGCGTTGTGAAACCCATCATGTCATCCTCAGGCAAGGGACAAAGTATTGTGCGGACTGCCGAGGACATGAATGCCGCGTGGGAGTACGCGCAGTCCGGTGGTCGCAGCGGCAAAGGCCGGGTGATTGTTGAGGGTTTTGTTGATTTTGACTATGAAATAACGCTGCTGACGGTCCGACACCGTGACGGCACCAGTTTCTGCGAGCCGATCGGGCATCGCCAGGAGCGGGGCGACTATCGTGAGTCCTGGCAACCTCAGGCAATGAGCGATCAGGCCCTCGCCAGAGCCCGCGAGGTGGCAGAGGCGGTAACAGGTGCCCTGGGGGGGTATGGTCTGTTCGGCGTTGAATTGTTTGTTAAAGGTGATCAGGTCTACTTCAGTGAGGTTTCACCGCGACCGCACGATACCGGCCTGGTTACCCTGATTTCTCAGAACCTGTCCGAATTTGCCCTGCACGCGCGCGCCATTCTGGGCCTGCCGGTTCCGCTGATCAGGCAGCGCGGCCCCTCGGCGTCTGCAGTGCTGCTGGTTGCGGGGAACTCGGACTGCGTGAGCTTCAGTAATCTGGCGCAGGCACTGAGTGAGCCAGACACCGACCTGCGCCTGTTTGGCAAGCCGGAAGTGCGTGGTGAGCGACGGATGGGCGTGGCGCTTGCCAACGGTGAGTCGGTAGATGAAGCTATTGCCAAAGCATTGCGGGTTATCAATACGATCGAGGTAAAGGTCTGACACCTGGAGGCGGGTCGCCATGGCAAAAACACTGTATCTGCTCGGCACACTGTGGCTGACGCTCTGGATCAGTGTGGCCGCCAGTGCAGACGAGCGCGATATTGACCGCAGCGCATTTGCTGTCCCCGGCCAGCCCGCCTGGACCGCTCTGACCGCGTTTGAGACGCAGGTCATAGACCTGTTCACAGGATCTTCTGCTAAACAGGCCAGCGCTGACGAGCTGCTGGCCCTGTTTTTAGTGGCATCCGGGAATGTCCGCTCAGAAGCCGACTATCACCACTATCGGGAACAACTTCTGAGTTTCCTGGCCAGCCATGATGAATTGATCGAGGCTGACAGTCCGCGTGAAACAGGCGCGCTATTGTTGCGGCTGATGCATCGGCATTTTTTTAGTGCCGGCTATGATGCCAACCAGAGTGCCATGGCCGAGATCCTGGATACCGGGGTTTATAACTGTATCAGTTCGGCGCTGCTCTATATCGTGCTGGCGGAATACCTGGGTCTAAACGCCAGTGGCGTCATCATGCCCAGCCATGCTTTTGCGCAGCTGATATTGGACGACGGACAGATAATAGAAGTTGAGACAACATCCGAAGACGGATTCGATGTAATTCGCGATCCTGAATTTTTTGCGCGGCAAGCCGAGCAATGGTTTTCTGAGCGCCGACTGGTGGTGGCCGACTATAGCGACTATGAAAGTCGTCGCCAGATCAGCGCTGCTGAACTGGGCTTTGAAAATATGTGGGTGCAACATATCAGTGTTGAGCGCATGGACTATGCCGACCGACTGCGCATGGCCGAGCTCAAGGGGCTGATGCAGGCGGATGACCTGGTGGCACAGCATAACCGTCTGGTCTATTACTACCAGGAGGCTGACTACCTGAAGCGGCATGACGAGGCAGCCTGGAGGGCGCTGATGTCGAGAATCGACCCCTATCTGGCTGCCTGGCAAACGGTGTCCCTGTTCGAACAGCATCGCTTCACCGATAGAGATACGCTGCTGCCCATGCTGCTTTTGCAGTCGCATCGTGCCGGGTGGATGCTGAGCAATAACGAGGTTGAGGAAGGGCTTGGGCTGGCTGAGGCCCTGCATGCCGAAACGCCTGATCAATTGCGTGACTCCCATGTGATCCGCGCCGGTGCGCTGCAGGCGATAGAGCAATACTACATGTCACTGGCGGCCAGACACTGGGAGAATCAACAATGGGGGCAGGTGATATCTGTTTATCACGAGTACCTTGGCAAAGATCTGGAGAGCCCCAGCCGCAGCGTATTTCAGGCCAATCTGGAAGCTGCCTACCTCAATAGCTCCCGCGATTACTGGCAGAGTGAAGAAAGGGATGTTGCCATTTCTCTTCTTGAGGCCTGCATTATTCGTCTGCCGGTTGCCGAACAGTGCCATCAGCGCCTGCAGGATATGCGTCAGGTACTGCTGTAATTGTCCATTCACGATCCCATTCGCTCATATCGAACAGGCCTGTGGTCGGGAAGGCAGGTGGTCTGATTGATTCGAAACGGCTGTCATATTCAACCAGCGTTGAGTAGCGAGGCTCGGTCGCCGAGATTGAGCCGGCCACCAGGGTGCCCATGATATGCAGGCGCCCCTGCGCGCGTGTGTTATAACGCCTTACACTGAAGCGCTGACGCGCAAACAGGGCGCCGTGAATGATCAGATCACCCGGTCCGGTGACTGAGGGATTGGCTATCTCGATGCTGCCGTTGCTGGTCAGGCTGAGCAGGTGATTTGCGCCGGCGCTCTGGTCGGCATAAACCAGGTCATCAGTAATCGTGATACGGCGCGGAGAGTAGATGGCGACCTGCCCATGTATGGTGCCGGATACATCAAACCGGCTGTCGTCGGTGCCGGCAATAATCAGCACATCATCAGTCAATGCCTGGTGGCCACCGAGCTGGGTGTCGGGCTGATACCAGTTAAAACCATCTGCACCCAGGAAGGTAAGCTGTGTGTACTTATCATAGCTGATCACCTGGAGTCCGCTGCCTTGTCCTGGGAAAACTGCTGGCACAATGGCATCAGGCATATCAATGCGGCCAATGCCGGTTTCCACTTCGTCCGTGAATATGTCGGATTCGCGCAGGCGGCGACCGATAGACTGATGTGTGGCCAGTGTGACAGGGCCTGCGAAGAGTGGCCTGGCGCGCCAGTCGGTTTCAAGGTTGACCGGGCTGTTCGAGTGGAAACGACCAAAAATCTGGTCGTTAGCCATGATCACATCATTGTCCCAGCGATTAATAAACTTGGCATACCAGGAGAATGGACGTTCAGTTATTGTAAGCTCCGTACTGGCGAGACCGTCGCCAAGCTCGGTCTGAATGGTCACCCGGTAGCTGCTTAACGCCGTGGGACCAGATTCTGCTAACTGTGAAACGCTTATCTCATAACCTTCAGGCGGCTGAGTAGTCAGCTGCTCCAGCACCTCTGTCAGAGATGCCTCGGTGGTAGATTGCAGTTGTTCGATCACCTCAGCCAGTTCCTGCTGTGTGGTCATGGAAACAGGCTGAGTGATGGGCGGCGGCATGATTTCTGGCGGAGGATCTGTTGCTGGCTCCATGTCTGGCTGCTCAGCGCTTTGCGCTGGGGTCGGCGTGGCTGCTACCGGTATCGCAGCAGCCTGATCACTGGCAGCAGTGCTTGTTGGCATATTTTGCTGTTGCGGAGCTGTCACTCTGGCAGCTGCGGCCTCGGTGACAGGCCCGGCCGGGGTTTCCGGCCTTGAAGTTTCAACAACTGGTGAAGGCTCAATCGGCGGGAATTCCGCGGATGCTGGAGCAGGTGGTATGCTCGCAGCGGCAGCATCGCTTGCATTCTGGTTGCCAGCAACAGCGCTGATTGCTGAATAGCTGGCTCCCAGATCAATCGCGACACTGAGGCTTGATGCCGCAGCCTGCTCGCTCCTCAGGTCAATACCCGGCCATGCCGCTGCCAGCAGCAAGTGAATAATGGCAGAAGCGGGCACAGCTACCAGAATCAAAAAGCGGCTGGAAGCCGTCCCTGTGTGTGTGCGGCTGGCATACACGGAAGTCCGTCCTGATAATCTGGTGGATCAGAACAATCGTTTTTATTATAGGGTAATCCGGCAGCTTCGGTAAGCACTGATGCAAATTCAGCCAATATTCCGGAAAAACAGGCGGGTGTACTTGCTGGCCTCGGTTTTCATGGCCATGGCGTCAGGGTCTGTCAGGTATTCATAGACCATCCCTGTCAGATAGGCCATCAGCGCAACACTTAAAACCTGAGGCTCAACGTCTGCAGCCAGATGGCCATGCTGTTTGGCACGCTGGAAGTAACGCGAGAACAGTTCGATGCCTTCGCGCCGATTCTTGTTCTGGTATTGGAGGATGCTCAGCATTTCGTCGGAATAGTCACACTTGAGAAAGAAAATCGTCAGTATTTTGAAACGTCCGACATCGTTCTCGAGGTCTCTGAGTAGATCGGTACTCAGTCGTTCCAGTTGCAAGAGCGGGTGAGGGTGGTCGTTTTCCAGATCCTCAAGGATGGTGTCGGAAACAGATTGATGCAGCTGTTCGTGCAGAGCAGCAAAAACATCCAGCTTGTTTTTGAAGTGCCAGTAAATTGCGCCACGGGTGACCTGCGCTCTTATCGCGATATCGTTCAGTGTAGCCTTGGCGACACCTTTCTCGAAGAAAGTATCCACAGCGGCTTCCAGAATCCGCAGTCTGGTACGCTCAGCCTCTTCTTTGGTCCTGCGTGGCATGTTGTATACCTGTACTTGGCACTGAACTGAAGGTTGCGCGCGGCAACCTGAATAACCGGAGACAGATTATACATGCAGTCATGAATGTATAGAAGGGTGGGTGCGGTGTCCCGGCAAATGGCAAAAAACGGGGTATCGGCCGTAGTAGGCCGATACCCCGACTGCATCACCGGATCCAGCAGGAAGCGAGGGGCTTTCTCCGGTGTCCGCCTTCCCTGACGACTAGCGTGTACATTCCCTGTACACATTCTGTTTATAGACCAGCTTTGCTGACTCTGCACAAAATTTACGAAATTTTGCACAGGCTCCCTTGAAATTCAAAAAGCTTGACCACAACTAAGATATTAAGGTCAGGGCTCGTAGAGGCTGACCGGATGTCAGATCTGAGGATGGGCATCATACAAACCAAACTTTATATATTGCTTGATGAGGATATAGCTATGAGAACGATTGATTTTGCACCCCTGTACCGCTCAGCCATTGGTTTTGAGCATATCAGCCAGTTACTCGATTCTGTTGCACAGCGCGAACAGAGTCAGCCCAGTTATCCGCCCTACAATATTGAGCGGCTGGATAAAGATGAATACCGGATCACCATGGCGGTGGCCGGATTCACCAACGAAGAATTGAACATCGAGTCTGAGCATCAGACTCTCAAGGTCAAAGGCAATAAGGCGGAAGAGTCCACCGAACGTCAGTACCTGCACCAGGGCATCGCAGCCCGTAACTTCGAAAGGGTCTTCCAGCTTGCCGACCACGTCCGTGTGATTAGTGCCAACCTGGAAAATGGCCTTCTGCACATTGAGCTGCGCCGTGAGATTCCAGAGGCGCTGAAACCGCGCCAGATCCCGATCTCTGCCAGCAATGACAAGTTGATCGAGGCAGACAAGTAACTCCGCACGGAAGGTTAAATGCTTTAATAGTCGCCATTATCAGGCAGCCCTTTGGGCTGCCTTTTTTTTGTCAGGCAAGTATACTCGGGGCTGATCTGACAATAAGGAAGCGTTTATGCAAGCTGTAGGATATACCGGTACCAACGCCCTCGCGCTGATTGAATGTGAGAAACCTGAGCCAGGGCCGCATGATGTGCTTGTGCGAGTCAAGGCTATTGCTGTCAACCCGGTAGATACCAAAATTCGCGGGCGGGTGACCCCGCCGGATGACCAGCCAAAGATACTCGGCTGGGATGCGGTCGGTGAGGTCGTGGGTGTGGGCAGTGCAGCGACCATGTTCAAACCTGGCGATAGAATCTGGTATGCCGGTGACGTCAGTCGCGCAGGTTGCAACGCCGAATTTCAGTGCGTGGACGAACGTATCTGCGCTCTGGCACCTAAGTCGCTGAGTGATGTCGAGGCTGCAGCCATGCCTCTAACTACGATTACTGCCTGGGAAATGCTGTTTGACCGCCTGCAGATCCCGGAAGGGGAAGCCGCGGCAGACCGGATTCTACTGGTCGTGGGTGCTGGCGGTGGTGTCGGCTCCATGCTGATACAACTGGCTCGACAATTGACCTCTGCCACTGTTATCGGCACCGCCTCGCGTGCCCAGAGTCGCGAGTGGGTCAGTCAACTGGGCGCTCATCACGTGCTTGATCACAGCAAACCACTGGCTGCGCAGCTGGAGGCAACCGGGCTCAGGGATGTAACTGATGTCGCCTCGATCAATCGCACTGACCAGCATTACGCTGATCTTGTCACAATGCTGCGCCCGCAAGGACGTTTGACACTGATTGACGATCCTGCCGAGCCGCTTGATATCAAACTGATGAAGCAGAAAAGCCTGTCACTGCACTGGGAGTTCATGTTTACCAGACCGCTGTTCACAACAGCGGATATCAAGGCTCAGCATGTCCTGCTGTCGCGTGTCGCCGAGCTGGTTGATCAAGGTAAATTAAAAACCACGGTTGGAGAGAATTTTGGAGTCATGAGCCCCGAAAATCTGGAGCGGGCGCATCAGGCCATGAAAACTGAACACACCGTGGGTAAGGTCGTTCTGCAGGGGCTCGGAAGCTGAACAGGGGCCTTTAATTATTCTGTCCATCACCACCAATATTGACTGTTGATTCATTTGCGTAGGGAGAATTCATGTCACGCCTGCCCGCTGTACTGAGAGACCTGCCGCTTCCGGTAGTTGGTTCACCACTTTTTATTATCAGCAATCCAACCATGCTGATCGAGCAATGCAAAGCCGGGATCATCGGCTCCATGCCTGCCCTGAATGCCCGGCCTGCCGAACAGCTTGAAGACTGGCTGGCAGAAATTACAGAAACCCTGGACGATTACAACCAGAAAAACCCCGACAATCCTGCGGCACCTTTTGCGATCAATCAGATCGTGCATCGCAGCAACGACCGGCTGGACCATGACATGGCGCTGTGCGAGAAGTACAAAGTGCCCATCATCATTACCAGCCTGGGCGCCCGTGAAGACGTCAATCAGGCAGTGCACGGCTGGGGCGGCATCACCCTGCATGATGTCATCAATAATGTGTTTGCACGCAAGGCCATTGATAAGGGCGCCGACGGCCTGATTTGTGTGGCGGCGGGTGCAGGCGGGCACGCCAGCGTAAAAAGCCCGTTTGCGATGATTCAGGAGGTGCGAGAGTGGTTTGATGGTCCTGTTTTGTTGTCAGGTTCGATTGCCACCGGCGGTGCCATTCTGGCGGCCCAGGCCATGGGTGCCGACCTGGCTTATATCGGCTCGCCTTTTATTGCGACCCACGAAGCTCGCGCTGTTGATGACTACAAAAAGATGATTGTCGAAAGCAATTCAGATGACATCGTTTACAGCAATTTTTACACGGGTGTTCATGGCAACTACCTGAAAGGCAGTATTATCAACGCCGGTATGGATCCGGACAATCTGCCTGAATCGGATCCAAGTAAAATGAATTTTGGTGGTGGCGGTGAAAAACGGGCCTGGCGTGATATCTGGGGCTGTGGTCAGGGTATCGGGGTGGTGCGGGAAGTTGTATCAACCGCCGAGCTGGTAGCCCGCCTGAAGCGGGAATACCAAGAGGCCCGCTCCAGACTCTGCCAGTAAAGGCCTAAAGAACGGCGACGATGATCCAGTCTGCAATCAGGGCTGGTTTGTCTTCGCCTTCGATTTCTATGGTTACAGCGTGGCGCAGCAGGTATTCGTTATGGCTGCGCTCCTGAACGCTAAGTAGTTTGAAACGCCCACGCAGGCGTGAACCAATCCGTACCGGATTAAGGAACCGCACACGATCAAGCCCGTAAATGATGCTTTGCTGCGTCCCTGCAATTTTCAGGCTGCCGTAGGTGGCAAAGGTTGGCATCAGCGCCATGACCAGCATGCCATGGGCGATGGTTCCGGCATAACAGGTCTCGCGCGCCGCACGCTGACGGTCGACATGAATAAACTGGAAGTCACCGGAAAACTCCGCAAACTGGTTAACCAGGCTCTGCGAAATAAGAAACCAGTTGGTCAAACCTACATCCTGGCCAATGTAGGCCTGTGCCTGCTCCGGTGTGACGCGAAGGGGAGGAGCTTCACCTATCAGCGTCAGTGATGTGGTTTTTACATAATTGCGGAGCTGCGAATCGGTGGTCATCTGGGCAGAGTCGTGCAGATAGTTGCGCAGGTCCTGAAGTGAATCTGTAAGAGACATGGTTGTATATTCTCTAGTTCTTATTGTGCGTTAAACAAACAGCTCAAATGATGCAATCCGCTGGCTGGATTGACACTAAAAAGGGAATGCAGCCAATGCCGCATTCCCCCGATAGTATACGAGTTGTAGCTGATTGTAACTATCAGCGGGTTTTTGCTGTAATTACCTCAACTTCAACAAACATCAGTGGTCCAACCAGGCGAGCCACTTCAACGGTGGAGCGGGCAGGCAGTCGTGGCTGCTCTTCAGTACCCCAGTACATGCGATAGGCTTCCATGAACCCATCGAAGTCCATTTCGCCGCCATTGGCCGGGTCACCCACAAGGAATACGGTCATCTTAACCACATCGCCCATGCTCAGACCCAGGTTCTCCAGGTTGGCTTTGGTGCGCTCGAAAACACTGATTGCCTGTGTTTTTGTGTCGCCATAATATTCCGGTGTGCCGCGCTCGGCATTGGGGTTGGCGGCAGCCGGTGTGACACCACTATGGAAAATGATGGACGCGCCGGGACCCACTTCAACGGCATTGGCGATGGGGAAGGTGCCGGGGTTTGGATGGATGATGACATTTTCATCCTGAGCGTTTGTCTGGGTGCTCAACAGGGGCAAGCTGACGGCCAGTGACAGGCCCCAAAGTGAACGCTTGAATCGGTTGCTTACTGACATTGAAGTTCTCCTGGAAGAAGTCAGATATTACGGGCGTATTCAGCGCCCCAAAGTATTGATGTAACTGGCGATCTCTTTCATGGCCTGCTCGTCGGGGATGGCGCGGGCCATCAGGGCCATTTGTGAGCCGTAGGTATCGCGCGAGTCGTAGCCGCGATGACCGTTTTTGAACAGCTCGAGCTGGTTCACGATATACCAGTCGTTCTGACCTGCCAGGGCAGGTGCGTTCATGGCCTCGTTACCTTCTGCGTCGGCACCGTGACAGGCCGCACAGGGTTGATAAAGTGTCTGTCCACGCTCGGCGTTACCATCGGTGATGGTAATTTCAGCGGGTTTGTATTCCCAGGTCGCAACCCAGTCCAGAATGTCTTCTATGCTTTCATCAGTCAGGATTTCAGCCATGGGCTGCATTTCCTGGCCGGGGATATCTTCAGGGTGTGTGCCACGCAGGCCATCCCTGAACAGTTCCAGCTGCCGCTTCAGATACCAGCGCTCCATACCGGCCAGACGCGGTGCGTCAATGCCCTGGTTGCCCTGGCCATCGGTGCCGTGGCAGGTCAAACAGAACCGGTCACTGACTTCAACGCCATCAATGGTGGCTGCCTGTGCAGTCGTACACAGTGCGGCACCCAGCGCCAGACTAACCCAGAATCCTGCTTTTTTAGCTTTCATCATGCAAATCCACTCTCGTTAAAAAAGGGGACGGAGCACGGCTCCGTCCCCCCTTGTGGTCAGCTTAACGCTTACAGATTGATCTGTACGCGACCATAGATGAACCGTCCGTTCGGGCTGAAGGCACCATCAGTCAGGTAAATATTACTGCTGGTAGCGCTGAAGTCGACAGGACGTACTCTCTCAGGCATGGTGTTGAACAGGTTGTCTGCACCAAGGATAAAGGTATAGCGGTTATCGTAGGTGTAGGCCACTTCGCCAGAAAAGATGGTCTTGTCGCCTGCCCAGTAGTCACGGCTCGGATCAGCACTGCTCGGCACACGGAAGTACTCATCATAGTAGTTCGCCTGCAGAGTGAAACGCCAGTCCTGATAGTTGTGGTTAGCGCGGAAGTTGATACGGTTTCTTGGTATACCATCTTCCAGGTCAGCCACGTTGGCACGGGTCAGCAGGCCAGGTGTGAACTCCTTAAGCTCCTGCGTCTGGTACGCCCATGATGCGTTGAAGCTGGTGGTGCCGGCGTTCTGCCAGTCCATATCCCAGGACGCAACCACTTCCACACCCTCGTTGGTGGTGGACATGTCGTTGGTGTAGTAGTTGAACGACACGATGCTGCGTGCACCGGAGATACCGGAATCTTCCAGTTCCTGAGCGATCTGCGGCGTAATGTCGAAGGTCGCGGAGTTCAGGATACGGTCGTCGATATCGATGCGGTAGTAGTCCACAGACAGGTCAACCGGTCCGATTTCAGCCGTCCAGCCAATGCTGAAGTTGGTTGCTTCTTCTGGTGTCAACTCGGTACCACCAAAACGCTGGGAGATCGGGTTGGTTGGTGGAATCTGACCCTGTGTGACCGGAATGGAGTCCACAACACCGGTAGAGATGTTGGAGATGTTGGCCTGGCCGGGAGACGGAGCACGGAAGCCGGTGCTGACCGTACTACGCAGGTTCATTGTGTCAGTCAGGCGGTAACGGGCACTCAACTTGCCGTTGGTGGTGTCACCAAAGGTGTTGTAGAAGTCCTCGTAACGAATCGCGGCACCCAGCAGCAGGCGCTCGGTCACGTCAATTTCCATGTCCACGTAGAAGGCCCAGTTCTTTCGGTCCCACGAACCCTGCTGGTCAGGACCGAAACCCTGGAAGCCGTCAGAACCCACACCGAAGCCCTGGCTGGCATATGGTCCAATGCGGTAGGCGTCCTGGTCTTCGTTACGTACCTTGAAGATTTCACGACGCCATTCTGCACCGTAGCCAATGTTCAGGTCGGAGTACATGCCAACGTCAAAGCCCTTGACCAGGTCGACGTTAACAGTGTTCTCGATCGTGGTGTAGACACCCGGCTCGAATGATGTTGGTGAGTCCGGACCCATGGACGGGTTGACGGTGTTGTAGATGAAGTAGGTCATCTCGTTAAAGCCGTTGTTGATGCTGACATCGTAACGAGTGCCGTCATCCAGCTCGCCGCGGATACCTGCCGCGGCCATGGTGTCAACGTTTCGGCCACCGAAGTCAGGCGTGTAACCGCCCGGGAACCACTCGGCAAATGAGAAACAGTTGGGGTTGGCAGCGCTGGCATCACGAGCGGCCAGCGAGCTGGTCACACCTGTCTGCGGGTTCACACCACGCGGGATGACCGGACAGCCTACACCGTCGTTGGGAGTCAGGTCAGCAAACAGCTGGTTGGAGCCGCTGGTGAATACGCCGCTTCGGTTTTCCGGGTTCCGGAAGAAGAAACCGAGCTCAACGTCTTTCTCGCCGTAGCCTGCGAAGGCATAAAGCTCCTGGTTGGCACTCAGCTGGATACCAGAGTTCATAAAGAAATTTACTATCTCAGAGTCGGGCAGACCCTGGCGCTGGACATTGACTCGCGGTGCGTTGTTGCCAGCGTCGATCAATGCCTGCGCGTCACCGCGCTGCACGGAGCGGTCGCTGCGACGCTGGTCAGTCATGTCAAAGCTTAAACTTACGAAGCCGTCAGGGCCCAGCGGCAGGCCGACGTTACCAGCATAGTAGTTCAGCATGCCGTCGTCAGTTTCGGACAGGCGACCGTGCTTGGCTTCGAAGGTCGCGCCATCACGGTTCTCTTTCAACAGGAAGTTGATTACACCGGCGATGGCGTCAGAACCGTACTGGGCTGATGCACCGTCACGCAGCACTTCTACCTGGCGCAGGGCAATTGGTGGAATCTGGGCAACATCCGGGAAGTGGGTGCCCTGACGGCCAAACTGGATCGCCGCTGAGCGGTGACGACGTTTGCCGTTAACCAGAACAAGCGTATCGTCTGCTGGCAGACCACGCAGTGTCGCCGGACGTACCAGCGAGTTGGAGTCGTTGATGTCCTGGACGTCTACGTTAAATGTTGGAATCAGGTTGCGCAGCAGATCGTTCATGTCTGCGGTACCCTGGTCCTGGAAGTCCTGAGCGGAAAACACGTCGATGGGCGCTGCTGATTCAAGGGCAGTACGCGGTGCACCGCGGGAACCGGTAACCACCACTTCTTCGAGCTCCGGAGCCGCTTCCTGGCCGTATGCCAGCTGAGTGCCAGCAGTCAGCGAGCCCAGCAGCACCAGTGACGATGACAGTGTGCAGAGTTTTAGTGACTTGTTCATTGATATTTCCTTTTATGTAGTAAGTGCGTCTTGTTCGTGAACCGAGTAAGAGCATGCCGGCTGGAGTTGTTATATGGTTTTTGACCCAACGGCATTCTGATTATTAGATCAGCACATGTGCAAAGTCCTCCCTAAAACCTTCTCAATACCTACTAAAACACTCTCAAGCTCACGTATGGCGCGGCTTTTGAGAGATTCTGGCTTAGTGGACTCGAGCGGCGTTCAGGGTGGATGCCTGGGTCAGACGCTGGGTCTTGTGATGCTCGTATTCCGCCCACTGTTGCTCATTCCACAGATTGTTTTTCTGCATGAACTGCTGGCTTTCATAGGCGTCACGAGATCGGCGGCCAAGCGAGATGCCTGTGATCGATTCCATCGCCATTACACCTTCCATCAGCCGGTGTTGCCAGCTGATGCCCGCTCCCAGGGATTCAAGCAGATCCTGATAGTCAGATGATGCAAGTACGTGGTCGGGAAAAAGCTTTTCCGCCGCGTGGGTGACATTGAAGAGACGGCGCAGATGGACCGGCTGCAGGTTCTGCCAGTAGGCGACACCAGTGTCGATATCGCCTGCCATAAAGGCCAGTACGCCGTTGTTGAAGTAGAAGTCGGGCTCTTCGCGCATGGCGCCGAGATAACTGTTGTCATCTGCCCGAATATTGCCTGCCAGAAAGTTGATCACTGACTCGCTGTAGTGAGTCAGGATGCCGTCCTGATCGACCTCGCGCTGCTGGTTCAGATAGATCTGTGCCTGCCTGAAGTCCCCCAGCAGTGCCAGGTTGACAGCGACCGATCCCAGATAGGAGACATGGTATGGCCGCTGCTGCAATTCGTTTTTACGCGCTATGACAGCCTCTGAGGGTGTCATGACGTTGTGTCTGTAGCTCCAGACCTCGTCGGGAGAAATTTCGAAAGGGCCAACTTCAGAAGCCTGGTCAAGAAACTGGGAAGCCTCGTCATACATGCGCGCCCCAATCAGCAGCAGCGCGTAGTGAGCCATCGCGAAGCGGGGCGGGTTACCGGACAGTATCTGTTCGCGCAGCTGCATTTCCTGTTGCACGTAGCTGGAGCCTCGCATCCGCAGTTTGATAGCGTGGATGGAGTCCAGGATGTCACTGTCAGGGTCGATGCGCGAGATTTCCCTGTGGACGTCCAGTACAACCTGTAGCAACTCATGAATGCGCTCACCCGCGCTGTACACAGCGAGATTGTTGGCGGCCGTAGCCAGGCCGTGATAGGCGTTCAGAAAATCCGGGTCAAGTTCAATGGCATTGCGGTGATAGTTCATGGCGCGCTGCCAGTCGGCCGGATTGAACTGGTTATTGTAGAACTCACCGCGCAGAAACCGTTCATAGGCGAGCGGGTTGGTTGTACCCCAGTCGCGCATCTGTTCGCGTTCGCTGTCATTGAGGTATATGCGCAGGGCATCAACCACGTTTTCGACAATCTGGTCCTGGACGGCGAATATATCGTTCATGGGCAGGTCGAACTGATCTGAGTACTCGCGCAGCCCATCGCTGGCGCGCACCAGCTGCACGATAACGCGCAGGTGGCCCTCGGACATCATGACACTGCCCTGCAGTATGTGATCGGCATTGTACAGCTCTGAGGCGCTATCATGACGGCCTCCGCGAGACATTGAGGCATTGATCATTTCGGGGCCGCGAGGGCGCGACAATATCTGTAAATGTCCGAGTTTCGCCAGTCCATGAATCAGTGATTCACGGATACCTTCGGCCAGGATCTGATTCTCGTCACTGAAGTCGCGGCTGGCGAAAGGCAATACAGCCAGTCGCACTACACCGTCCGCAGCTGGCGTCGATTCCGGGCTCTTGATGAGCACAGGGGCTGCTACCACCATCGCAATCAACATAGCGGCCGCAAAAAATCGCTGCCAGAGCGGGCGATGGTCCAGCCAGCCAAACAGAGCGCCAGACCAGCCGCGTGCTGCAGGTGGCTCTGTAGGCGGGTTCTGTGCGGCCTGAATCGATCGTGGGTCAGTAGACGGCCCGCCAGCAGCCGGGTTCGGGAACTGATTCGCAGTTTGCGGGTCAGAATGATCGGAGCTGGATCTATCGTCAGTAGCGGGCATGGCCACAGCCGTGACCGGCGCAATCAGGGTGTAACCGCGCTTAGGTATCGTTTTGATATATATGGGCTTGTGTGCGTCGTCCTGCAAAGCACCTCGCAGTTCTGCAATGGCCTTATGGACAGCGTGGTCGGTGGCGATAGGTGAACGCCAGATGCTCTCAAGCATCTGCGTGGGGCTGACGACCTGGCCGGCGTTTTCAATGAGCAGTCGCAGGACGTCCATGCTGCGCGGCGTAACTTTGTTCTCGATTCTGTTCTCGACTCTGGTCTCGATGAGTTCGCCAGCGGGATGTTGCTGGCCGTGAGAGGGCTCAATGGAGTTTTTTGAGACAGTGCAGGCACCCGGCGACACTTCCCAGTCACCGACCTTGACGAGTTGATAGTCCTGCATTTTTATCGTTGTTTTTTCGGCCATAGGCAATCTTTCTTGTATTCATCTATGCAAACAAAAACGGCACCGGACGTCAAGCATTTACGCGCACATGTTGCGTTATATCAAGGCTTGCCCTGCCAGCGTAGTGACTATGGTCATAGCCGTGCCGAGAGGCCGGCGCCAAATATGCCAGGGTGGTTGTGATGCAAGATTGAGGCCACGCAGGCCGATGCCGCATCCTGCATGGGAGACATGGCAGTTCCGCAAATTCGAACAGATTCAAGCCGCCAGCCTTTGGTGCCGATAGTATGACAGCGCACCAGAACAGGGCGCCGCACCCTGGTCTGGAATGTTGCCAGGGTGAACCGGGTAGGTTTTTGGTATGTTTCGGGCAGGACTTTTTATGGCGGCGTGCGCATAATAGTGTTCCCGATGACCAGCCAATGGCGCGAAGACGTCAGCCCGGCCACTCGGACAAGAAGTAGAAGTATGGACTGCAGAGGATATCGCAAGTGTCAAAACCCGTAACGCGTCGTGAATTTCTGAATCTAATTGCTGCCACCGGCGGTGTCGCTGCCGTGCTCGGTGTCGGCGGGGCGCTGGGACTGATTCCAGCCAGCACCTCGGCCAGTGTGCCTAACCTGATGCCCCTGAATGGTCAGAGCAAGCGTGTTGTTGTGCTGGGTGGGGGTATCTCCGGCCTGACCACAGCCTACGAGCTTGGCAAGGCTGGTTATGACTGCACCGTGCTGGAGGCTTCTCACCGTTGTGGTGGGCGAATCATGACAGTTCGCCACGGAGATCTTATCGACGAGATAGGCAACCCCCAGATCTGTAATTTTGATGATGAGCCACACCTGTACTTTAACTGCGGTGCTGCCCGAATTCCCAGTTCCCACAAGAATGTCCTGAACTACTGCAAGGAACTCGGTGTTGAGCTGGAGATGTTCATCAACGAGAACAAAAACGCACTGGTGCATGATCCCGACCTGAATGGCGGCAAGCCCATGCGTAATATCGATATCAGCACTAACCTCAAAGGCTTCATGGCCGAGATGATGTTCAAGGGCTTTAATGCCGCAGAACTTGACCAGCCCTTTACGGACGAGGAAGCCAGCAAGGTTGTGACGCTGATTCGACAGTTCGGCGACCTGGATCAGGATGGGCGCTACACCGGCAGTCTGCGCAGCGGTTATGCTTCCGGCGGGTTTATCTCTGATCCCGTGCAGGAGGAGATGATTCATATCCGTGACCTGCTGAAGGCCGATACCGGTCTCTTGCGCGCCGTGCTGCTCGAAAATGAAGGTGAGACAGGCCCGATGCTGATGCAGCCGGTTCATGGCATGGATAACATTACCAAAGGCTTCCTGCGCAAGCTGGAAGGCAAGGTGCAGTACCACGCGATGGTCATGGCTGTGCACGATCATGGCGACAGTATTGATGTGACCTACGACCAGAACGGCGAGCGCCACACTATCACCGCTGACTACGTCTTCAACTGCATCCCGGCACACCTGATGGTTGGTATAGAAAACAACTTCCCGGAAGATTATCGCGAAGCGATGAAACAGATCCGCCGTGGTGTAGCCTATAAAGGGGCTTTCCAGATGAAGCAGCGCTTCTGGGAAGATGAAGAGATTTATGGCGGGATCACCTGGACCAATCAGCCGATTCGTCAAATCTGGTATCCCTTCCACGGGCTGCTCAAGCAGAAGGGCGTCATGCTCGCTGCCTATGACTACGGCGGTGGTGACCGCTGGCAGCGCCTGACACAGGAAGAGAGAATTGAAGAGATGCTGTCGCAGGGCGAAAAAATTCACCCGCAGTATCGCGAGATGGCCGAGCACGGTATCACCATCGCCTGGCACCGCATGAATCATATGCTGGGCTGTTCTGCGCGCTGGGGCAGCATGACACCCGAACGGGAAGTGCAGTATTCACTATTGCAGCAGCCTGCCGGTCGTCACTACATGATCGGAGATCAAATCAGTCGTAAGTCCGCCTGGATGGAAAGTGCAATTCAATCTGCACACTGGGCGATGGCACACCTGGATCAACGCGTGCGGTCGGAAGCCGCCGCTTGATGGCTGGCAGGTCGGGAACCCTGCCAGTTCTGTAGTACTTGAAGTTCCTCTTGATGGGTAGTCTCTTGTGGCTGCTCTGGCGTTTGCCGGAGCAGCCTTTCTTTTTTACGCGCTTGTACAATTGTCGCAATCGGCGTTTGATTTAAATCAAAACGCTGCCGTGGCGCTTGATTACTATTCCTTCTGCATCCTTTCAATTAAAGCAAAAAGGCTGACTAAACAGCCGGGTGCGTCCGCAAATTACGATTTTGCGAGACCTGAGAAGCCATGCAATTTTTATGATCCAACTGAGAGCAGGGGAAAGACATGATGAAGAATGCAATCAAGAACGGCGTGTGGCGAAGTGCAGTGGCCGGAGTGGCTCTGTCCTTTATGGCACCCGCTGCACTGGCCCAGATCGAAGGCGTTTATGTGTCTGATGCGGGTGATGAGTGTACCTTGACGATAACCGAGATCAATATCCCGGAGCCCCAGTTTGGCGACGGTTATTATCGTGTCGAGTCACGTGGTAAAGCCGCATGCATGTGGGATGGTGTCGGCATGGGGCAGTCCACCAATCTTGTCGGTGGTTACGTGACACTTCCGCCTGTGTTCAATCGTGTCTATATCACGGCCAAATGGTTGTTCGGCCCTACCAGCCCCAAGGTGGAGATGGTGCAGACCAATGAGGCCGGTGAAGTATTGATGAGCTCCACGTATACGCGTCAGTGATAGTTGTTATTCATCTGACTGTTTAGAGGATTGTCCTTTGGCGGCTCTGTATCCGGACTGATGCAAGAGCCGCTATTTGCTGCAAAAAAATCAAGCTGTTTCTGCGAAAGTGAGGTCTGACGCGTTTAAGCGAATCAGGCGGTTTTGCATGACAAATTGAATCGATTCACAATCTGTTGAACTGCGTATCTGCCTGGTTTAGTCTTGCTATCTCTATATCGTGCCACCAGGAGCAGAATAAATGACAATGCAACAGACTCCCTTACTAATGCACCGGTTGATGGACAGGGGCGCCATGCTGCAACCCGAGGTGGAGGTGCAGACGGCCACCGAAACTGGCGTTCGCAGCCAGACCATGCTGGAAACCCGAAATCGCGCGCACCAGCTCGCGCATGCGCTGCATGATGCCGGTGTCCAGATCGGGGATCGCGTTGCCACCTTCATGTGGAATGGCGCCAGACATCTTGAGTGCTATCACGCCATCGCGTGTATGGGGGCAGTGGTCCACACCTTGAATATCCGCCTTTCGCCAGTGGACCTTGAGTACATCATCACTCACGCCAGGGATAAAGTTATTGTGGTTGATGCGGATATCCTGCCCTTGCTTGAAAAGCTTGACGGCAAGATGCCCAGTGTAGAAAAAATTGTAGTCGCGGCTGAGCCCGGGTTTGAAAACTGGTCTACTTCGCTGCCCAATGCGGTCGATTACGAGGAGTTCATCAAGGACAAGCCGACCCGTTACGAATGGCCGGAAATTGATGAAAACTCACCCATGGGTCTTTGTTACACCAGTGGCACGACCGGCAAACCAAAAGGGGTGATGTACACTCACCGGGCCAACTATCTCCACACTATCTCTATCGCCATGACTGACGTCATGGGCCTGTCAGCCACAGATACCCTGTTGGGCATTGTGCCACTCTTCCATGCCAATGCCTGGGGTCTGCCCTGGGTTGCCACGATGCTGGGCATGAAGCAGGTCTACCCGCATCGCTTCATGGTGCCAGATCATCTGGCGAGACTGATTCGGGACTGCGATGTCACCATCTCTGCAGGCGTGCCGACCATCTGGCAGGGCATCAAAGGTCTGATGGAAGCCAATCCGGGCAAGTATGAATTCAAGACGCTGACTCGCCTGACCTGCGGCGGTTCGGCGCCACCGCCCTCGTTGATTGAATGGTTCTGGGATGAGCTGGGCGTTGAAATGGTCCAGGGTTGGGGCATGACAGAAACCAGTCCCCTGGCAACCATCAGCCGCCGGACAGGCAAACGAAAGCATCTTGAAATGTCTGATGCCGAGCGGGCTGCCAACCAGGCGAAAGCCGGCCTGCCGATTCCCGGGCTGGAGATCGAGATTTTTGATGACAAGTGGAATGCATTGCCGCATGACGGTAAAGCATTTGGTGAATTGCTGATTCGTGGTCCGTGGATATGCTCTGAGTATTTTAACAATCCTCAGCCGGACAAGTTCCACGATGGCTGGCTTATCACCGGCGACGTCGCCAAGATCGACCCGGAAGGCTATATCATCATTACCGACCGTTCCAAAGACTTGATCAAGTCGGGTGGGGAGTGGATTTCATCGGTGGATCTTGAAAACCATATCGCTGGCATGGCGGGTGTTGCCCAGGCCTGCGTCGTCGCGCATCCTCATCCCAAATGGGATGAGCGACCGGTGGCCCTGGTAATCAAAAAGCCCGGCGCTGATGTGACCGGGGATCAGGTGCTTGCTCACTGCGAGCAGAAGTTTGCCAAATGGCAGCTGCCTGACGATGTGCTGTTTGTTGACAGCATCCCGCTGACGGCTACCGGCAAGATGGATAAGAAGGTTGTGCGTGCGCAACTTGAGTCAGACGGTTACAAACTGCCGGATCAGCGATAAGCCAATCGGGTTTCAGCGGGCAGCCCAGTATCTTGTCGATACTGAGTTGCCCGATGCCCGTGACGCATCCCGCCATTTGCTGCTGCGGATATTCCACCGGCCTGTTTCCTTCAAACGGGCAGCGCAGGTGGCCTCAACACCATTCTACAGACTGCCGGTATGACCAGCAGCGTCAGCACGGTCGATGCCAGCAAACCGGAAATGATCGCCCAGGCCATTGGTGGCCACAAGGTTGAAGAGGACAGTGCCAGTGGCAGCAGCCCGGTCACTGTAGTGGCAGTTGTCAGCAGTATGGGACGTGTGCGACGTGTCACGGCTTCATTCACTGAGCGGTTGATGTCCATGCCCTGTTTCAAGCGTTGATCGATGGCGTCAATCAGCACGATGGCATTATTCACAACAATGCCGACCAGGGCGATGATGCCGAGTAAGGGTTGAAAACCAAACGGTGAATTGCTGAGGACCAGTCCGGGGAAGATGCCGGCCGCGGCCAGTGGCACGGTCAACAGAACGATGGCCACGCGTCGATAGGAATTGAACTGCGTTACCAGGAAAAACAACAGCAGCAGGATGCCGACCGGAGCTGTGTTGAGAATTGCCTGATTGGCTTCGCCTGAACTTTCTGCATCACCTCCATACTCAAGTCGGGTACCGGCTGGCAATGGTGATTCCGCCAGCTGCTGGTTCAGTGACTCGAGAACCTGACTGAAACTGTAGTCGGCCTGCAATCCAGAGGTTACACTGTAGTACCTGGCGCCGTTACGGTGCTGGATCGCAGCGGCCTGCCACTCGGCTTTCGGTTCCGCAATCATGACTAGTGGTATGGGCTCCCGGCCCGTACCGTAAACATAACTTGACATGATCTGTGGCACACTGGATCGGACTCCCTCGCTGGAGCGCAGAACGATAGCGACGGGGTCCAGCTCCTGGCGAAACTGGCTCGCGGTAATGCCAAAGCTGCGACCAATCAATGCGGTGGCGACATCATTGCGGTCAGCACCAACACGCTGGGCACTGGCATCATCTGTTGTGAAATTGATGACTGGGGTTCCCAGATCGATATCATGGCGAACGTCAGCAGCGCCTGGTGCCTGTTTTATCATCCGGAATATCTGTTCGGCGGCGGCCAGACGTGCTGAATCATCACCGTGATAAACGCGTACCTCCACAGGTGCCGCTCTGGGTGGTCCCTGTGCCAGCGTTCCTGCAACCAGGTCCATCTGGGGCAGTCTGGGTGCCAGCTCGCCCCGGAGCCATTCAATCAGTGGTTCGGTGGCTGCCAGCGAGGTCATATTAACTACCAGTCGGGCGCGATTCGGAGCGCGGGTGGCATTGGGAAGGTTGTAATAAAAACCTGGGCCGGTAAAACCCACAAATCGATGCACACTGGTGACATGATTCTGCTCACGAATCAGACGTTCGACGGCCGCCGACTCCCGGTCGGTATGGGCCTGGTCCGTGCCCTCCGGCAGGAATATCTCAACAACCACCTGTGCTCTGTCGGCATTCGGGAAGAACTGTACATTGATCAACGAAACAGTCATGAAGCTGCCGGTGACAAGCAACAGCCCGGCGGCAATAATGCGACGTGGCGCTCGTTCGCTTAGCTGCCCCAGTCTCGTGCCAAGCGTCTCGAACCAGCGGCCGCGCCGTGTAGGCGCTGGGTTGAGGAACCATCCGGCCAGCAGTGGAGTCACACTGATCGCCAGCAGGTAGCTGACGCTGAGCGTCAGCATGATCATGACGGGGATCCCGCGTGTGAAATCTGCGGTACCGCCGCTGGACAGCAGCAGCGGAGTGAAGGCAGCCAGTGTTGTTCCTGTTGATGCGCCCAGCGGGCCGGCAAGTTCCGTTACCGCCTGGCGCATCGCCTGCTCGCGTGTTTCCCCGTCATTCAGGCGTGCCTGGATGTTTTCTACGATGACAATTGCATTATCGATAAGTATGCCCAGGGATATGACCATGCCAATCACAGCAATCTGATGCAGAACGCCATTGCCCAGGTTGTAAATGCCAAGGCTTATCAGTGTAACCATTGGCAGCATGGTTGCTACCAGCAGCCCCATGCGCCATCCCATGCCGAGAAATACCACGCCGGTAATAATGAGCATGCTGACTAGCAGGCTTTGCTGGAGGTCATTCAGGCGCTCGGCAACCTGATCTGGCTGGAAAAACATTTCGCGGATTTCCAGAGGGGCAAACTGTCCGCGCAGGCCAGCCACTCGCTCCCTGACGGCTGTGCCGAAATTGATAGCATCGATACTGTTGCTGCGGGGATATATATTTACAGTCACCACACGCTCCCCATCCTGGTAGGTCGCCGGTTGCGCGGGCTCGACAGGACCGCGCCAGATGTCGGCAATGCTGCCCAGTGGCAGTGTTTCACCGTCAGCCAGCATGACCTGAGTGTGGCGCAGCGCGTCTACTGATTCAAACTCCGTATTGCTGCGAAGTGCCACACGCTGCTGGCCGGCGACAAGGAATCCACCTGGCACAAGCTCATTGCGCTGGCTTAGAAGTCCTGCGATGGATGCAGGTGTCAGTCCCAGTCGAAGCAACTCTGCATCGTGAACAGCGATAGTAATCTGCTCATCAACATCACCTTCAATTTCTATCCGTGACAGTCCGGGCAGGCCGGCAAGACCCCGTTTCAGCCGCTCGGCAGCGAGACTCAATTCAACAATCGAAGGCGAGCCGGCAATAGCCAGCACCACTGCCGGCAGATCGGTCAGTCTGTCGTCTAATTCAGGACTGCCTGTGCCAGCGGGAAACTCTCTCTGTGCCCGATCCATGGCCTGTCTGACCCGATCCCAGGCTGGATCTGTGTCATAGATAGTCTCCTGCAGGCTGATTGAGAGCAGAGCAACGCCCGTGCGCGCCGTAGCCATGAATTCCTGAATCTCCTCAACCTGCGCCAGCTCGTCTTCCAGTGGTTCCAGCAACAAACGCTCGATGGCGCCAGCAGTAGCGCCTGGATAGTCGACGGTAATCAGACCATTGCGGGACGGGAATTGCGGGTCTTCCTGGCGTGCCATGCTGCCATAGGATGCCAGGCCGCTGAGACAAAGCATTGTCATGATTAACATGACAAGTCGTGGCCGGGCCAGCACAAACTTGCTCATGGCAGCACCTCGACCAGATCCCCGTCAGTCAGACGTGTCAGCCCTGCATAAACAACAGCGTCACCCGCTGCCAGTGTTTCTGTGTCAGGTGTCGATGCCAGAATGGCCAGCTCACCCTGAATCTGGCTGACAGTAACGGGTACACGTTCAGCACGGCCGTCTGTCAGACGGAATACAGACAGGCCTCCCGCAGAACGCATAATGGCCGTAATTGGCAGCGCCAATGCATTGCCCTGCGACTGGTTGATGCTGACTTCGACCGCCTCGCCGGTCCGTAAATGCGGATCATCCATTGATACGACAAGAGGGTAAAGCGAACTGCGAGTATTGCTTTGCCCAAGTTCCAGCACCTGGCCAGACAGGCGGCGCCCGTCCAGGCTGCGGCGGACATTCACCGTTTGGCCGATGTGTAAATTGCCAATCAGGTGTGGGGGGAGATTTACCTCCACTTCGAGACCGTCATCAGAGGACATTCGCATCACCGCCTGCCCGGGCTGCAGGTACTCACCAGGTTCGAGCAGCACGTTTTCGATGGTGCCGGCAAACGGCGCCCGAAGTTCGGACTCTACGAGCATGTCCTCTGCCTGTGACAGTTCGGCCTTAGCATTGTCGAGAGCAGCCTGCAGGCTTTCGAGGCGGGCCTGCTGCTGTTCCAGGTCCTGAATCGCCACGATTCCCCGACTGTGCAGCGCGTCGATGCGTTGCAGTTCTCGTTTCGCCTGAGAGTGGTCGCTGCTCAGCTGCGCCAGGCGGGCCTGCGCAGCGTCACGCGCCGGCGCCAGTTGAGGGTTGTGAAGTCGTGCCAGCAGCTGATTCGCGTCAACCGGGTCGCCAATCTCCACATGGCGCTCTGCCAGCGTACCGCTAAGCTGAAAGCTGAGTGTGGCCCGTTGTCTGACCCGTGTGGTGCCCGCGAAATAATAGTCAGGAAAGGAATCAACCGTTTGCACGGCAGTTGCGCGCACACTGACACGATCGGACACTGGGGCCTGGTTTTCGATTTCGCTGATGTCGCCGCATGCCGCCAGCAGCATCAAAGCTGGCAAGATAACGGCTTTGGCTCTGACAATTACTGGCAGACATCGCTGTTGTCGGGGGGGCACGGTAGAATGACGCATTCAAGTCACCTCGTGGTCGGGCTGCTGACAACTTGACAGCTTGTGCACCGTCGATTGATTGATAATGGTGTGCTTGCAACAAGGCCGGGCACTGGTTTGTGGATTTATTGACAGTTTGTCAGTTATTGACATAATGTCAATACTTCTAAGATAGGAATATTGAGGACAAGATGGCCAAGTCAGTTTCCGAATCCGGGGAGCCCCAGAGTGCCGCGGCCAAACGGCGTGAGCGCGACCGGTTGCGCCGGCACAACGATATTCTGGACGCCGCCGAAGAGGTTTTTTTTAAAAAGGGCGTGGAGCAGACAACCATGGACGATATCGCCAGGGCCGCGGCTTTGAGCAGAGCCTTGCTGTATGTCTATTTCGCCGACAAGCTGGCCATCTGGCGGGGTATCGTGCTGCGCGCCGGGACGGCACTGAGACTTCGTTTCGAGCGTGCACTTGCCAGCAGTGACTCAGGGCTTGGTCAGATCATGGCGATAGGGGAGGCCTATTATCTGTTCTCCTGCGAATCACCCGAATACTTCGACGTCCTGACCAGTGTTTCGACCTTGCCAGAGCCGGAGCAGACTGACGCACAGGCGGTTGACATGGACGTTTGCCGTGAGCAGATTAATCAATGCATGGTTCAGGCCCTGGTCAATGGTCTGACAGATGGAACACTTAGCGGGCAGCGGATTGATGACCCGCTGCAAACAGCTTTTTATCTGCAGGGCGCACTGCATGGTGTCATCATGCAGACCCGGTCTGGTAAATCGAAGCTGAGTACCTCGGCAAATTCCGATAAACTGATTCGCTACACCATTCAGCGTTTGACATTCTCCATCGCCAGCTCATCGCCGGTAAATGATGGTGCTGTTGTTGCACCCACCAAAACCAAGACCCGTTCTGACAAGAGGTAGTACTGATCATTATGTCCTCTCTGATACTCAACCGACGTGACATTGAATTTCTGCTGTACGAGTGGCTGGATGCCGAAAAGCTGACCGAGCTGCCCCGATATCGGGATCATAATCGGGAGACATTTGATGCCGTTCTGGATTTGAGTGAACAGATGGCAGCCGATCGTTTCGCCAATCACAACAAGCTCAATGACAGCAACGAACCCTGGTTTGATGGCGAACGTGTGCATATGATTCCAGAGGTAAAGGTGGCGCTTGATACGTTTGGAGAAGCGGGTCTGGTCGCCGCCGGGCAGGACTATGAACTGGGTGGAATGCAATTGCCGACGGTGGTTGAAAAGGCCTGTTTTGCATGGTTTCTTGCCGCCAACGTAGGCACGGCGGCCTATCCCTTCCTGACCATCGGTAATGCCAATCTGCTGTTGGCGCATGGCAGCCGGGAGCAGATAGAAACCTGGGTAAAACCCATGATGGAAGGGCGTTTTTTCGGCACGATGTGTCTGTCCGAACCGCAGGCAGGGTCATCACTCGCGGATGTGCGCTGTCTGGCGGAGCCGCAGGATGATAGCAGTTATCGCTTGAAGGGCAACAAGATGTGGATTTCTGGCGGAGAGCATTCGCTGTCCGAGAATATCGTGCATCTGGTGCTGGCCAGAACGCCAGGGGCGCCGGCTGGCGTCAAGGGTATCTCCCTGTTCATTGTGCCACGTCAGCTGGTCAATGCCGATGGTTCCCTGGGCGAGCGCAATGATGTGGTGCTTGCCGGACTGAATCACAAAATGGGCTACCGTGGCACGACTAACACATTGCTGAACTTTGGAGAGGGGAAGTTCCAGCCGCAGGGCAAAGCAGGGGCGGTAGCCTACCTGGTCGGTGAGGAACATAAAGGTCTGGTGTACATGTTTCACATGATGAATGAGGCGCGCATTGGGGTCGGCCTGGGCGCTGCAGCACTCGGGTACACCGGTTACCTGCACGCACTGGATTACGCCCGTGAGCGACGCCAGGGGCGCTCGGTGACAAATAAAGACCCGTTGATGGCTCCCGTCAGATTGATAGATCACGCTGATGTGCGGCGCATGTTGCTGGCACAGAAGGCCTACGTTGAGGGCGGACTTGCGCTTAATCTGTATTGTGCCAGGCTTGTGGATCTGGAACGCGAAGCACTGGATGAAGAGCGCGATCAGCACACTCTGCTGCTGGATATTCTGACTCCGATTGCCAAAAGCTGGCCTTCACAGTGGTGTCTGGAAGCCAATAACCTCGCAATTCAGGTTCACGGTGGTTACGGTTACACCCGCGATTACAACGTCGAGCAATTCTATCGTGACAATCGGCTCAATCCCATCCATGAAGGCACTCATGGTATTCAGGCACTGGATCTGCTGGGCCGCAAGGTGGTGATGCAAAATGGTGCAGCGCTCGAATTGTTGACCCAGCTTATACTGCAGAGCAGCCAGCAGGCCGCCGCCCAGCCAGAACTTGCTGAATTTGCGGCCGAGCTGGATGCTGCCCTTTATCGACTGCTTGATGTTACCGGCCAACTCCATAGTGCTGGTTTTCTGGAACTGACGCTGGCGAATGCTTCTTTATATCTGGAGACAATGGGGCACATTGTTGTAGCGTGGATATGGCTGGAGCAGATGCTGGTAGCGCAGGGTCATAAACTGGCAGGGCAGCCCGATGACTTCTATCTTGGCAAGCTGCAGGCTGGCCAGTACTTCTTTCGATGGGAGCTGGCGCGAACCGGCCCCTGGCTCGACACCCTGGCATCCCTGGACAGCACCTGTCTGGATATGCGGGACAACTGGTTCTAAAAGACTCCCAATTTGTGACACAAGGTGTCACAAACACTCATGACAACCCCTGTGAAGGCTGTCCGGCGCACAGGGGTTTGTTGGTTCAGGCGTCGGTAAGTCAGGCATCAGCTGCGACAGGACGAGCGTTCTGTCGGTCGAATGAACCCGTTTTTATTTGTATCAGAGTTGTAACAGCAATTGTGATTTTTTTTACCAGAGCGCCAAAGCTCTGATTACTTGAGTATAGTCCAGCGGTGCGAAAGCTGACGTTTGTCGCTACTCGTCTGCTTTGCGGCCATCAAGAGCCTACACTGAAGTACTAATTAAAATTATAAACGGAGTGATACAACGCAATGACTATTCACCGTAAAACTCAATCGTTGAGATATCTCATCCATGCCTGCCTGGCCGGGACATTGACGCTGCCAGCCATGGCAGTCGCCCAGCAGGAAGAGCCCGCCGAAATCGAAGAAGTAATCGTTACCGGCTCCTTTATCCGCAACAGTGCCTTTGCCCAGAACAACCCGGTAGATACCGTCAGCCAGGCAGACATTCTTGAGTCTGGCGCGCCAAACATGGGCAACTACATCCGTGACCTGACCTATACCCAGAACACCAACACGGTCGCCAACGTTAATGCCGGTAACAGTGGTACACAGTCGAGTGTTGGCACCACGTTCAACCTGCGTGGTCTGGGTGAGAACAGCACCCTGACACTGATGGACGGTACCCGTTCCGTCGATGCCGGTATCAACACATTGCTTCCGGAAATTGCCATTGATCGTCTGGAAGTCGTTCTGGACGGTGGTTCTGCACTGTACGGCTCCGACGCGGTGGCCGGTGTTGTCAACCTGATCCCCGTTAAAGATTTTGACGGTCTGCGTACGCGCGTATATCACCAGCGCGACGACCCCGGTGCCTTTGAAGACAACAAGATTGGCATCCTGTTTGGCCGCAACTTCCGCAATGGCCTCAACTGGGTAGTCGCCGCGGATTACGCGCGCACCACACCGCTGATGACCTTTGAACGCCCACGTACGCTGCGCGCTGACTATGGTTGGGCGACTTCTGGTAACCCAGGTGTATGGCGGGAACTTCAGGGTGCCACTGCTGACCCCGGTCGCGTCCATGGAGGCAGCCAGGTTGGTTCCAATCTCGTTGATCCCAGTTGCGGTACCTTCAATGCTGTGACTGATTTCGGTCAGGCAGATAACAATCCCAGCGGTATCCGTCGCGGTAGCAACTGCTATTTTAACTATTCGCAGCAATGGCCGCTGGCCGAAGGCAAGACTGAAGCCAACCTGTTTCAGAATCTTACCTATCAGCTGAACCAGCGCGTCCAGCTGGAAGCGCAAATGTCACTGGCCAGTCGCGAGAGCGAAAACCACAATACGCTGTCCTATCAGTTGAATGCCAACAACCGTGAAGCGCTGGTTGTTCCTGCAGCGCATCCGGCTAACCCGTTTAATGTCGACGTTGGTCCTTTCCTGTGGCGTCCGTTTGCTGCCGCAGGCACGCTGCCATCCTATGCTGACGATGCAACTGGTGCACGTAAGCAGACCTACGAAGACAAGATTCAGCGCTACAAGGTCGGTGCACGTTTTGATGTCACTGATACCTGGACGGCAAATACTTCGTACTCCTTCCAGCACACGCATCGTGATTACACGGCACGTATGATCAACATGCCGAACCTTGCCAATGCGCTGATCGGTCGTGGTGGTCCTGGCGGTAACGAGTGGTTCAACCCCTTCGGCTCTGCAGACCCACGTTCGCCGTTCTATAATGCCAGCGTTACGGGTAACAGCCAGGAGCTGGTGGACTGGATTGCGCCAACAGTGCCTTTCCGTACTTCCGAGCAAGAGTTGACGGTGTTCGAAGTAAACGCAACGGGTGACCTGTATGAGCTGCCAGCGGGTATGGCGCAGATGGCTGTTGGTTACCAGATGCGTGACATCCAGGAGTGGAACTACGCCAACCCGCTGTCTGCGGCTGGCATCGACTACAACACCAGTATCATTGATACACCGCCGACATCACGCAACTACGGCAGCCGTGTCCAGGCCGCCTATCTGGAATTCGAAGTGCCGATTCTGGAAACGTTGGATGCACAGATTGCTGTACGTCACGAAAACTTCACCACATTTGGTCTGGAAACCACCACGCCTAAAGTGGCTCTGCGTTGGGAAGCGCTGCCCACTCTGGCATTCCGGGCCTCTGTTGGTGAAAGCTTCCTGGCGCCAACTCCGGCCAACGCACGTCCGTTTGATCCAAACGAGAACTGCGGTGAAATTTTCTTCGGTGCTGACCCGATCACAGGTGGTGTACTCAACGGTGGCGCTACCTGTTCGTCAGGCAACCCAAACCTGAAGCCAGAAACTTCTGACATCTGGAACGTGGGCTTTACCTGGGAGCCGCTGGACGACCTGAGTCTGAGCCTGGACTACCAGTCAATTGAATACACTGACCGTATCCGTACCCTTGGTACCCTGGATATCGTGGCGATCGAGTTTGAAGAAATGCTGGCAGCGATTGGTTCCACACCAGGCGCCTACGATCCTACACCGGGCTCCGCGACTCGTCAGGCAGCCAATGCCTGGATTGCTGCTGGCGGCACGCCTAAAGCCAGCGTGACGCGTGAAGCGGGCACTCAGCGCGTTTCCCGTGTGGTAAGCCAGGCGCAGAACGTCAGTACGGTATGGGTCGATCTTTTTGATGCCCGTGCCAACTACTCGTTCGACACCAGCCTGGGTAACTTCTCCGCCACTCTGAGCGCCACGTACAACACCAAGTACGAGTATGCGGACGGTGGTGATGTGGTTGATGCACTGGGTCGCCAGAATGCGCGTACCGGTATCGTTGCACCTGTACCTGAGTTAAAGTCACAGCTGCGTGTAGGCTGGATGCGCGAGAATCATAACGCCTCGGTAACGTACAACTATCAGGACGAAGTGATTTTCGATGACGCCGTCAACAATCTGCTGACCGGCACACCGCCACCCGCTGACGGTAAGGTCGATGCGTGGGATACGGTGAACGCTCAGTACACTTACCTGTTCGACGATTATTTCGACAGTGATATCAGCCTGAGTGTCGGTGTCAGCAACCTGTTTGACAAACAGCCACAGTTGCTGCCGATTCTGGGTGGTTTCGAAAGCCGTCTGCACGCTCCGTGGGGACGTCAGTTCTGGATGTCAGTAGACTGGCAGCCACGCTTCTGATTTACGCCAACAGAGCGTAACTGCAAAAAGAAGCCCGGATCTCACGATCCGGGCTTCTTTGTCTGGGGCTGTTCCCCAGAATTAACTGCCTGAGCTGTGCGTATGCCTTACAGGCCGACGACGTTCTCAGCCTGCAGGCCTTTGGCGCCTTGCGAAACTGTGAACTCAACACGCTGGCCTTCTGCCAGAGTCTTGAAGCCGTCTGATTTGATGGCGCTGTAGTGAACGAAGACATCAGGACCGTTGTCCTGCTGAATGAAGCCAAAACCTTTGGTTTCGTTGAAGAATTTCACCTGGCCGGTAACTGTAGACATACTGAATTTCCTTGTTGCTGCAAATGTTGCAGCGGTATTAAATAGGTATTGATAACACTTTGCACGGCCTTGACGGTCACGCCCGGCGCCAAAGTGGATAAACGCACCCAAAGCATCAAGCTTAAAAGCACGAAGCTCAAATACGATTACAAATATGAGATACAGAACGAGGGACTGATTGCGGTACTTCGTATTGCAGACATAAATATAGCCGGTATTCTGGCTTATCACGCAGTCTACAGCAGCTTCCTGGAATGTCAACGAGTATTTTTGCTGCTGTTCCGCGAGCTGATACTCCCCTGAAGCTCAGTGTGGCAGCAATCCACCCGCAGTGGTGTTGGAAGCGCTGGCCTGCAGCAGAGTATTACAATATCCGGGGGGCTGAGTTATCATCTGAACCTGTTCACAATAAATCGAATAACGACGTACAAGAATCACAATAGAAAAGGGGTGGGGATATGCAATTGACGACATTCTCGGGCCGACAGGTACTGAGGGCTGCAGCATTTCTGGGCGCAGCCCTGGCGCTGGTTTCCACAGCAGCAGCCGACAATCTCTCCTACGGTACACCCGAATCGGTCGGCATGTCTTCGGAGCGCCTGGAACGTATTGCACCAGTTCTGAATCAATATGTCGACGACGGAGAACTGGTCGGTGTTGTCAGCATGATTGCCCGGCGCGGGGAAATCGTCCATTTCGATGCCTATGGTGACATCAATCAGCAGACCGGTCAGGATGTTGAGCGGGACAGCATATTCCGTATTTACTCAATGACCAAACCGATCACCACGCTGGCCGTGATGATGTTGTACGAGGAAGGCAAACTGCTGCTTACCGACCCGGTGGAGAAATATCTGCCGGCTTTCCGCAACGTTCGCGTGGCGGGTCCAGGCGGTGCACTGGTGGCGCCTGAGCGTCCGATGACCGTGCAGATGTTGATGACGCATACTTCAGGTCTGACGTACGGCGTGTTTGGCGATACCATGGTTGACCGCCAGTATCGGGAAGCCAATGTCATGGCTGCTCCCGACCTTGATACCTTCATTGAGCGACTGGGACAGATACCATTGCAGTATCAGCCCGGCACGCGTTTTCATTACAGTGTGTCAACTGACGTTCTGGGTGCGCTTGTTGAAGCTGTGTCAGGTATGACACTGGGTGAATTCTTTGAGACCCGTATCTTTGAGCCGCTGCAGATGCAGGACACTTTTTTCCAGGTGCCACAGGAAAAGCTGAACCGCTTCGGTACCAATCATAGTTACAATCCGCAAACTGCTCAGCTGGAAATCGCTGACAATCCTGCCAATAGCAATTTTGTGAACCGTATGACCTTCGAGTCCGGTGGTGGCGGTCTGCTGTCCACCACGGAAGATTACATGCGTTTCGCCCAGATGGTACTCAACGGTGGTGAGCTTGATGGTGTACGCATCATTGGCAACAAGACCCTCGAGTACATGACACAAAACCATCTGCCAGGCATTTTTGGTGACCAGGGCACGCATGACCCGCAGACATTACCGGGTTTCGTAAATGGTACCGGCTTCGGTCTGGGTTTTGCAGTGGTGGAAGACCAGACAGCTGCTGGTGGTGTTGGCTCTGACGGTGAATATTACTGGGGTGGTGCCGCAGGTACCATTTTCTGGATCGATCCCGTCGAAGACCTGATCGGTATCGTCATGATTCAGCACATGAACGTCCGTGTTCCTCTGCGTGCCACATTCAAGGCACTGACCTATGCAGCCATCACAGACTGATGCAATTTTGCCAAACAGATACAAAGGAATAGCTTGATGCGTTTGCTTAACTCAAGTGAGCAGGTAGTGATCAGTGGTGTTGGTCTATGGACACCTGATCACGTGGTAACCAATCAGGAGCTGGTCGAGGCACTTAATGCCTATGCTGACAAGTTCAATCAGGAGCATGCCGCTGGCATCGAAGCCGGTGATGTCAAACCGGTGATGAAGTCGGATGCAGACTTCATTGAGAAAGCCAGCGGGATCAAGCAACGCTACGTCTACGTCAAGGACGGCATTCTTGATATCGATCGTATGCGTCCCAGGATCGAAGAACGCGCTGACGGCGAGCTCAGTCACCAGGCAGAGATTGCCCTGCATGCCGCACGCAAGGCAATGACAGCAGCCAATAAAACCGGCGCCGACATTGATGCGGTGGTTGTCAGTTGTGCCTACACCCAGCGTGCCTACCCGGCGATTGCCATCGAAGTTCAGCATGAACTGGGTATAAACGGCTTTGGTTTTGACATGCTGGTTGCCTGCTCAGCGGCCACCTTCGCGCTGCACCGTGCCTACGAAATGGTCCGTGCCGGTACCGCGCGTGCAGTGCTGGTTATCAATCCGGAACTGGTGTCACCGCAGGTTAACTATCGTGATCGCGACAGTCACTTCATATTTGGTGATGTGGCCACGGCGGTCATTGTGGAGCGCAAGGATCTGGCCAGCAGTGAACATCAGTTTGATGTACTTGGCACGCAGGCGAAAACGCTTTATTCCAACAACATACGTTCCAATTTCGGTTATATGTCACGCGCCTATGACGGAGATCCTTTTACGGCTGACAAACTCTTCCATCAGGAAGGCCGCTCAGTGTTCAAGGAAGTCTGCCCGATGGCTGCGGAGCACCTGTCTGAACATCTGCGCCTTTACGGTTACCAGCCTGAGGATGTCCGCCGCTGGTGGCTGCATCAGGCAAACATCAATATGAATCAGTTGATTTCTAAGAAACTGCTTGGCCGCATGCCTGATGGCGACGAAGCTCCCATCGTGCTGGACCGCTATGCCAATACGGCGTCGGCAGGGTCGATCATAGCGTTTAACCTGCATCACCAGGATATGGTGCAAGGGGAGCTGGGTGTGTTGTGTTCTTTTGGTGCCGGCTACTCGATTGGAAGCCTGCTTCTGAAAAAATGTGCATAAAGTCTGTCTGATGTCATGTTGCACAGGTGTTTTTTTCGACAGGTAGTTCTTATGTTCCCGAGACAGTTTGCAAGAAGATCTTTTAGACAGGCGGCGGCACTGGGCCTCGCCAGCGTATGTGCCATGTCAGGCCATGCGTCGACTCCTCAGGAGCGGGGAGAGTGGATGGCCGCCATGGGTGAGTCGGGCCTGCGGGCTTTTTACTCATCCGGCAGTGATTTTGGTGAAATCGTCAATCGCGCGGTGAGCTATCAAACTGCTCAGCGTTTGTATCAGGGAGCGCAGGGTCGTCCTGGGGCACCTGACGCTGATGATATGCGTTCGCGAAGCAACACCTGGGTTACCCAGAATGATTCCCTGATTCCGATTTTCGACAATGTGGCCCGGCCTGTTTTCGGGCGCGTGCTGGTTCGAGTGGCCGGCCGCGATGAACCGGGCAGAGTACAGAGCCGTAGTGATCGTCTGGATCTGGGTATTGTGTATGCGCCTACCGCTCAGTCCTTTGTCAGTATTGGCATGGGCGCTGAAGAAACGACAGCGGATATCCTGTATGCCGATGGCCGTTCCCGAGGGCAGTCATTCGGACCTCGTTTCGATGCAGGCATGTCATTTGGACCGGTTTGGTCTGCGGGCATTCGCTACGACCACCTGAAGTATCAGGGGGGCAGCGAGGTCAATGTAAATACACCTGCTGGCCGCCTGAATATCGCTCGCGATAATGAATACACGCGGCAGTATCTGTAGGCAGACCTGATCGGACGTTTCTACCCCAATCAACTGCCATTTCTACCAGAGCGTTCAGTGCTGCGATGGACCACCAGTCTGCAGATGCTGGACAATCGCTACGAGCAGTTTACTGACAGCCTCGGGCGACAGACCTCTGAGCCCTTTGGTCGTCATGAGCGGCTCTCATTGCTGCGCAGTGGTGTTAATGTCAGCCGTTCTTTCCGCGAGGGAAGCGACTGGAGCATGTTTGGTGAACTGGCCTACGATTACCAGTTTGATACCAATATGGCCTTTCCAATTGATGACCGCTCTGTTGTGACAGGAACAGTCGGAATTGTCAGACAGCTGGCACGTGGCAAGCGTGTTCAGGTGTTCTACGATTATTACCATCACACACGTGATCGTCGCTCAAGAAGAAATATTTCGCTGATCGGGGTCATCGACTTCTGATCAGCGGCTGTCTGTCTGCTCCTGATAGGTATCTTTGTATTTGCGGCCAAGCCACAGCGCAAGGAAAAACCATAACAGTGACACTGGCAGCATGGTCAAGGCCAGACCCGTCAGTCCCATGCCAAACCATGCCATGGCGGTGTATGACCAGGCACCGACCTGATCGCCAACCCGATAGACAAAGGTGTCGTTGAAGTTTTTGGCCTTGTATTTGTCAGTGCGCGACACGACCGTGTACAGCGACTCACGCGCCGGGCGCTGAATGGCAAAGTTGCCGGCGCGCCTGATCACGTCGAAAGTAATCACCACGAGTAATACTGGTGCAACGGCGAGCATGCCGAAGCCGACAAAGCTCACGATAGGCAGTAATGCCAGGCTCACACCGATGCCCAGCCAGCGTAGAATGCGGCCAGTCAGGAACATCTGCACGATCAGTGTTATGGCGTTAACCACCAGGTCACGATTGGCAAATAACTGTGTGCGGGCAGCCCGGTCATCACCGAGAGCTTCATTGACGATGGCGATCTGCGCGAAATACAGGTAGGTCGACACGATGGTAAACATCAGCATCAGTAGCGCGATACCGAGCAGGTAAGGAGAGCGCATCACATGAGCAAGTCCCTCCCAGACACTGCCACCGATGACTTCTGTCTGTTTGGCGCTGACCTGTTGCGTGAGGGTAGCGGAATCGGGTCTTTCGATATCCCGCATGTCTTTGTCCTTACCTGCTGCCTCATCGTCGATGGCAGCCATGGCCAGAATCTGTTCGTTGTCGCTGAGATAGCGTGAAACGCGCGCGGCGACTTCCAGCAGCGCAGCTGACACCAGCAGCAGAGTGACCGGCCCCAGTGCTGATGACAGGATGGAGGTAATCGTTGACCCCATCAGGGCGCCTGCGGTGCCGCCGAACGCTATGACACCAAACAGCCGTTTACTTTGCGAGGGGCGGAATACATCGTTGACCAGCGACCAGAACACCGACACCACAAACAGATTGAATACGCTGGCCCAGAGAAAAAACACACGGCCGGCCCAGACTTCACTGACGCCATCAAGCGCCTGAAAGGCCAGATAGAATATGATCAGCTGGGCAATAAAAAAACGATAAACCAGGGCAATGAACTGCCTTCGGGTATAACGCGCCACCATGGCGGTATACACAGGGTGCAACAGCATCATGCCGATCAGCGTGCCGGTAAACAGCCAGGCGAGGTTATCGACACCGCCAGCGGCGCCCATATCATCGCGAATGGGGCGGATAATGTAATAGGCACAGAGCAGCAGGAAATAATACAGGGCTGACAAAAACAGCGACGGACCTTCACCCTGACGGATATTGATGGATCGATTGACCAGCGCGTGCCAGGTAGACTTCATGATGACCCCATCACTTGTGGTTTTTTGTTATTTGCAGCGTTCTTACGTTACAGCCAGCCTTTCAGTTTAAAGAATACATAGGGTGCGACACCCGACAGCACCATCAGGCCAAGTGCCCAGGGGTAGCCCATGCTCCATTCCAGCTCCGGAATAAAGTCGAAGTTCATGCCATATATGCTGGCAATAACTGTGGGCGGCAGAAACACCACAGCGGCGATAGAGAATGTCTTGATGATCTGGTTCTGCTGGATGCTGATAAAACCCTGGGCAGCGTCCATCAGGAAGTTGATTTTGTCGAATACAAAACTGTTATGTGGCAACAGTGAATCAATGTCACGCAGCAGCTCGCGTGCGGTTTCAGCGTGGACTGCGGAAAGTTTGCCCCGACGCAGCAGGAAGCTTAGCGCCCGTTGGGTATCCATCAGGCAGAGACGGACCTTGCCGTTGGTGTCTTCCTGGCGGGCCAGTTCGTCCAGTGCGTCCTCTATATCTGTGTCGTTATCTTCGAGTACCAGATTGCTGGTTTCCTCAAGCTGGGTATAAACCTCTTCCAGCGTATCGGCCAGGTCATCGATCTTGATTTCGAAAAGGCTGAGCAGAATGGCTACCGGATCTTCCGCCAGTCCGCGAAGACGCCGACCGCGCATGCGCATCAGACGGAACGCAGGAATTTCCCGCTCTCTGAGTGTAATAAGCTGCGTGTCAGTTAAGGTAAAGGCAACGCTGGTATTGCGATGGCGCTCATCGCTCTTGTGCAGGAAAAGCGAGTGAACGTGCAGGCCGGCTTCGTCCTGATAGGAGCGCGCGGAGGCCTCGATCTCCTCAACGTCTTCAGTGTCAGGCAGCGGTTGGCTGTGCAGGCTTTCGATCAGATTACGTTCGTCATCGTCCGGGTTGACCAGATCCAGCCACATCGCCGCGGCCAGTGACTCACTGGTAATCTCGCCCTGGCTGGGTATCAGATGTCGCTGTTTATCAAGCTGGTATCGAATCAGCATACTGGTGCCCCTTTAGATGTCGCGATCAGTAACGGCACCTTCGGACGCCGAGGCAACGGTGCGCGCGTATTTTGCCAGCACACCGCGCTTGTAGCGAGGGGCTGGGGGCTGCCAGCTTTTCAACCTGTTTTCTATTTCGCTGTCGTCAATATGCAGTGTGATCTGGTATGTCTCAGCGTCAATGGTGATCTGGTCGCCATCCTCTACGATGGCGATGGGGCCACCGGCAAATGCCTCCGGCGTCACATGGCCAACCACGAATCCATGGCTGCCGCCAGAGAACCGGCCGTCCGTGATCAGCGCCACATCCTTGCCAAGGCCACGGCCCATGATGGCAGAAGTGGGGCTTAACATTTCACGCATGCCGGGTCCACCACGCGGGCCTTCGTAACGAATAACAATCACATCACCTGAGACAACGCTGCCATCAAGAATACCCTTTAGTGACTCTTCTTCCGACTGAAATACGCGTGCCCGTCCGGTAAAGGTCAGGCCTTCCTTGCCGGTGATCTTGGCGACGGCGCCTTCGGGGGCCAGGTTGCCCTTCATGACCACCAGGTGGCTGTCTTTCTTGATGGGATTGTCGAAGGGGTAGATGATTTTCTGGTCGTCCGGGTAGGGTGCCACGTCGGCCAGGTTTTCCGCCAGCGTTTTACCCGTTACCGTAAGACAGTTTCCATCCAGCATGCCGGCATCCAGCATGCGCTTCATCAATGGCTGAATGCCGCCGATCTCGATCAGTTCGGACATCAGGAACTGGCCGCTGGGGCGCAGGTCGGCAAGCACCGGTGTGGTTTTACCGATCCTGCTGAAATCATCCAGCGTGATGGTCACGCCTATCGTGTGTGCCATGGCAATCAGGTGCAATACGGCATTGGTGGACCCGCCAAGTGCAATGACGACCTTGATGGCATTTTCAAAGGCTGCCCTGGTCATGATATCGGACGGTTTGATGTCCCGTTCGATCAGATTCATGATGGCCGCACCCGCTCTCAGGCAGTCGTCCTGCTTCTCTTTGGATATGGCATTCTGGGCCGAACTGTTGGGCAGGCTCATGCCGAGTGCTTCAATGGCTGAGGCCATGGTGTTGGCTGTATACATACCACCACAGGAGCCGGGGCCGGGGATGGCGGTTTCCTCGATCTGGCGCAGTTCGATATCGGAGACATTGCCAGCTGCATGACCACCCACCGCTTCAAAAACCGAGACGATGTCAGTGTGGTTCCTGCCCGGCAGGATGGTGCCGCCATAAATGAACAGAGAAGGGCGGTTCAACCTTGCCAGCCCCATCAGGCAGCCAGGCATGTTTTTGTCACAGCCGCCAATAGCAATAATACCGTCGTGGCCCATACAGCCAGACACCGCTTCGATCGAGTCGGCTATGATTTCTCGCGACACCAGAGAGTACTTCATGCCTTCGGTGCCCATGGATATACCGTCCGATATGGTGATCGTGTTGTAGATGACACCCTTGCCGCTGGCACTGTCGACACCCCGATTGACGTGCTCGGCAAGGTCGTTGATATGCATGTTGCACGGTGTCACCATGCTCCAGGTGGAGGCAATTCCGACCTGGGGTTTGCGGAAGTCTTCGCGCGTAAAGCCGACGGCGTGCAACATGGCGCGGCTCGCCGCGTGTTCGACACCATCGACAACCTGGCTGGAGTATTTGCGTGTCTTATCGTTACTCATCGGCTGTCACTCCTTCAGGGCTTGCATGTGCTTGTTATGGCAGGGACTTTCTTGCCGCGAACTATACACCATCGGGCTGTCTGAGGGCCAGAAGCGTATGACTTTGCCGTATCCACCACTCGGCAGATCGATCATATGTTCGCTTTAATGGGCGATTGCGGTAACATCAAAGGATAAGATCATTTGCCTTGCCGGTCGTTTTCACAAGGGCATTATTGATTACAGTAAACCAGAGATGTTTACGCCTAATATGACGTTTTATGTTGATAGGGGAGTGGTATGTTAAAACACAGTCGGCGCTTGCTCGCATCGCTGTTCGCAGGCTCATTGCTGGCCAATGTCTCATTGGTGGCTGGTGTTCAGGCAGCGGAAAATCTGGATGGTGACAGTCTTTATACCCAGTACTGTGCCATGTGTCATACCGCCCCCCAGGATGACCGGACACCACCACGCGACTCACTGACAACCTATACCGCAAACAGCATTTTTCAAGCTTTGACTGAAGGCATCATGCAACCGCAGGGAGCCGCGCTGACGGCCGAACAGCGAATTGCCCTGTCCGAATTTCTGGCGGGTGAACCGATGCGCGAGGAGAGCACTGAAATGTCCCTCGCATCTTCCCGCTGTGAACTGCCCATGCCGGAATTCGACCTGTCACTAGCCAGTAACTGGAATGGCTGGGGTAATGGTTTGAGCAATCCCCGCCACCAGGCTGCGACGGGCACCTCCATTAATGCCAGCAATATTGATCAGCTGGAGCTGGTCTGGGCATACGGGCTGGAAAACGCCTCCGTCGCGCGTGCTCAGCCGACTATCATTAATGATGTGATGATCCTGGGTAGCACCAGTGGTGAAGTGCGTGCCATGAATCTGGATACCGGTTGTGATTACTGGACGTATGAGGCGCCGCGCGAAGTACGCGCGGCGGTCACTATCGCGTTCTCCAGTACACACGATACCTGGCTGGCTGTGATCGCCGATGTCTCGAACCAGCTTCATGTCCTCGATGCGCGGACTGGTGAGCTGAAGTGGAGTGCAGAGGTTGATCCGCATCCCTACGCTGTGAGCACAGGCTCGCCGGTTGTGTATGACAACAAAATATTTGTGCCGGTGTCTTCGGCAGAAGTCAGTGCTGCCGGCCGACCTGACCATCACTGCTGTACTTTCCGTGGCAATGTGGCGGCGTTTGATCTCGATACGGGTATCAAGCTGTGGCATACCTATGTCATGGAGGAAGCGACACGGGTTGGCGAAAACAGTCTCGGCAACCCTTTCTATGCACCCTCGGGCGCGCCTATCTGGCAGGCTCCGAGCATTGATCCGGAGCGCCGCATCGTCTATGCGGGTACCGGACAGAACTACAGTCGCCCGGCCAGCAACAGCAGTGACTCTGTGATTGCCTTTAACATGGACAGTGGTGATATCGAATGGATCCATCAGACGACACCCGACGATGCTTTCACCATGGCCTGTGCGCTGGGGCGAGAGCATCCCAACTGCCCGGATGCTGGTCCGGATGTCGACATCGGTGCGCCCATCGTGACAACCACCCTGTCCAACGGGCAGGATATTGTAGTCGCCGGCACCAAGGGTGCGGTCGTGGTCGGACTGGATCCGGATAACAATGGCGAATTGCTGTGGTCAACACGCGTTGGCCGTGGCGGAGCCCTGGGTGGCATCCACTGGGGCATGAGTTTTGATGGTGATGTGCTGTATGTGCCGGTTTCTGATCGCGGAGGCCTGACCAACAACGGTGTCACACCGATGCCAGGTCTGCACGCTGTGGACATGAAAACTGGTGAAGTGCTCTGGTACGCACCGGCACCCGAGCGCTGCCAGGAAGGGCAGCAGGGCTGCATGGAGGCCTATTCTGGCCCGGTTACCAGCGGTGACGATGTTGTGATTGCCAGTTCACTGAATGGTCATCTGTTTGCGCACGATGCGCAGACCGGTGAGCTGGTCTGGGAATTCAACACGGTTCAGGACTATCAGACCATCAATAATGTGGAGACACGCGGTGGTTCCATCGATGCCACCGGTCCAGTCCTGTCTGGCGAATACATGGTAGTGAGTTCCGGTTACGCAACATTCAGCCAGATGCCCGGCAATGCGATTCTGGTGTTCAAGCTGCGATCTGAACAATAACTCGAAAAATAACAAAACAGTCTGCTGTGAGCAGGGGGAATAGATGAACAAACAAACACACTTGGGTCTGGTGGCGGCTGCCGCCTTGCTGTTGGCAGCCTGTGGTCCTGCAGAGCAGACTGCGCCCGCGCAAACGCAAAGTGCACCGGTGGACGTGCCATCCTATCCGGCCTATCAGGCGTCCGTGACTACTGAACGACTGGTTAACGCTGATAACGAACCCGGCCAGTGGATGTCCACTGGACGCACATACTGGGAGCAACGCTACTCACCGCTGGATCAGATCAACGAAGACACTGTCGCGGATCTGGGGCTGGTGTGGGCGGCAGATCTCGATACCAGCCGAGGTCAGGAAGCAACACCCATCATGGTGGATGGTGCTCTCTACGTCACCACCGCCTGGAGTATGGTGAAAGCCTATGATGCCCGCACAGGCGAGCTGCTCTGGGAGTTTGATCCGGAAGTGGATCGAGCGCGAGGCGTTGACGCCTGTTGTGACGTGGTCAATCGTGGCGTTGCAGTGTGGGATGGCAAAGTCTTTTTCGGCGCGCTGGATGGTCGACTGATTGCGCTTGACGCCGACACCGGCGAACAGGTGTGGAGCGTGGTAACCACGGATCAGAGCCAGCCCTATACCATCACCGGCGCGCCGCGCATCATTGATGGCAAGGTCATTATCGGCAATGGCGGTGGTGAATACGGCGTACGTGGTTACATCACCGCCTATGATGCCAACAATGGCGACGAAATGTGGCGCTTCTTCACGGTACCGGGCAATCCTGAGGATGGATTTGAACAGCCGGAACTGGAATGGGCGGCTGATACCTGGACCGGTGAGTGGTGGGTCATGGGTGGCGGTGGCACCGTCTGGGACTCCATGGCCTACGATCCCGATTCAAACCTGCTCTACATCGGTGTGGGCAACGGTTCTCCCTGGAACCAGTCACTGCGCAGCCCCGGCGGCGGTGATAACCTGTTCCTGACCTCAATTGTGGCGGTCAATCCTGATGACGGCAGTTACGTCTGGCACTATCAGACCGTACCTGGCGAGACCTGGGACTATACGGCTACCCAGCAGATCATCGTAGCTGACCTGAATATCGGGGGTGAAACACGTCGGGTTGTGATGCAGGCGCCCAAAAATGGTTTCTTCTATGTCCTGGATGCTTTGACGGGACGTCTGCTGTCTGCCGAGAACTTTGTACCGGTCACCTGGGCCAGCCATATTGACCTGGAAACCGGCCGACCCGTCGAAATTCCTGAGGCGCGCTACAACGAAACAGGTGTGCCAGTCATTGTGTCGCCCGGAGCGCTGGGTGGACACAACTGGTATCCCATGTCATTCAGCCAGAAAACCAATCTGGTTTATCTGCCAGCAACCGAAAATTATATGGGTTACGTTGCCCAGCCCGAATTCGAGAGATCAGAGCGCGGCTGGAACACTGGTACCGACATGGCTGAAGGCGCACGTCTGGTAGCAGCGGCCGGCGACGCCGCGCCGCAGCGCAGTGCCTACCTGCTGGCCTGGGATCCGGTAGCGCAGCGCGAGGTGTGGCGTCAGCCGCAGCTGGTGCCGACTGCAGCAGCCGGTGTGATGTCCACTGCCGGCGGCCTGGTATTCCAGGGCAATGCGGCTGGCGAATTTGTTGCCTATCGCGATACCGATGGTGAGCGCCTGTGGTCGCATATCACGCAATCCCACACCGTTGCCGCGCCGATCAGCTACATGCTGGATGGCACGCAGTATGTTGCGGTAGTGACAGGTTCACGCGCCTTGCCACAGGTTGGACCGGGGGCGATTGGATCTACCACGCGTGAATCCAGCAACAACTCCCGTGTGCTGGTCTACGCACTGTCCGGCGACCACCAGTTGCCGACAGAAATCGCGGTAGCGGAAGAGCAGGAGCTGAATCCTCCTGCGCTGGTTGCCAACAATGAGATGCTGGCTCAGGGCGAGCAGACTTACGGTCGCTTCTGTAGCGTCTGTCACGGTAACAATGCGGCCAGTGATGGCGCCGGCGTGTTCCCGGATCTGCGTTACTCCGATCGTCTACATGACCTTGAGGAGTGGGATGCTGTAGTGCTGGAAGGTGAACTGGCTGATGGCGGCATGGTCTCATTCGCCGGCCAGCTGGAAGCGTCGGACTCTGCCGCTATCCGGCAATATGTCATTTCCCGTGCGATTGCGCTGTCAGATGAGCTGCGCTCACAACAGTGAGCACTACTTACTATAGTGTCTATGAATCTCCGGTCGGCAGTCTGCTGCTGGCCGGAGATGGAAGTGCACTGAGGCTGATTGGTTTTCCCTCTGGCAAGGCTGCGCGTCAGCCTCAACCTGATTGGATGCGTCGTAATGAAGCATTCAAACAGGTAAAGCAACAGCTTCAGGCTTACTTCGCCGGTGAGTTAAAATCTTTTGATCTGAATCTGGCGCCGCAGGGCACTGATTTTCAACGCCAGGTCTGGCAGGCCCTGCAACAGATTCCCTATGGCGCCACAGCCAGTTACGGTGACATCGCCAGGCAGATAGGCAGGCCTGATGCCAGCCGTGCAGTTGGTGCAGCCAATGGGCAGAATCCCATCCCGATAGTCATTCCCTGCCACCGCGTTATTGGCAGTGACGGCTCATTAACCGGGTTTGGGGGAGGGCTGGCCTGCAAGCGGCAGTTGCTGGTGCTCGAACAGCAGCACTCGCCGTTCGATTTATTCGGTTAACTGATTGACAGGCCGGGCTTAGCTTCTACTGGCGTGTGTCTGGTTGCGTCCTGCGTTTTTGGCCAGATAAAGCGCCTGGTCGCTCTTTTCTATCCACGCCTGATAGGCGTTCATTTCAGCGTCGAGCGCGCTGATGCCCAGACTTACTGTTACACGCAGGCATTTTTCTTCCCATTCTATTACTGTATCGGCGAGTTTTTTACGCAGACGCTCCGCGTAGATCAATGCCTGGTCGATATCGGTTTCGGGCAGAATGATGCCAAATTCTTCGCCACCGTAGCGACCAGCGGTATCTGTAGAGCGCCGAAAGCGTTTAAGCAGTCGGCCCACCACCCTCAGAACCTCATCACCGGCCTGATGACCATGTGTGTCATTGAATTCCTTGAAGTGGTCGATATCAAACATGATCAGACAGGCAGGCCGCTGGCTGCGCTGGCAACGCATGAATTCCTGCTCAAGGCATTCTTCCCAATAGCCACGGTTAAAGACACCTGTCAGCTTGTCGGTACGACTGACACGCTTGAGCGTGTCATTGGCGGCCTCCAGCTCCTTTTTCCGGGTGGCTATTTCAGTCACGTCATAGATCAGCAGACAGACCTGGGAAACCGTGTTATTGAGTCCATGAAGCGGGATCAGCGTGACGTTCTGGTACATCTTGCCTGAGTGACCTGTCAGCGGACGTGTGCTCTTGAAATCAAATAGTCTGGGATGTTCCTCCCAGGTGCAGAACGCCCGGCTCTGAAGCTTGAAAACAGAGTCAATTTTCCGGGTCAGCCAGCTGCGCGGCAGGTCAGGAAACAGCTCGAACAGATTGCGTTCACGGGCGTCACTGATGGGGATGCCGCTGTGGTTCTCCATGAAGCTGTTCCACAACTGTACGTTGTAATTCTCGTCCAGCAGGATCAGGCCGTTGTCGAGTGTCTGCAACAGTTGCATCAGCAGATGCAGGCGTTGAGTGCTGTCAGGGGATTCGGATGACATTGTCTGAAGTGGCATGCAGGTGTCTCATCAATCGGACGCACTGATCAGCTGAACGCGACTGGTCAGTGCGGGTATGGAATCGGAAGTCAGCAACAACAGCAGGTGACACTCCAGAACCGGATGCATCATCTGATAGGTGATGGTGACGGCGAGCACATCCTGTTCGTTGTGCTCACTGTCCAGTAATTCAGCGCATTGCAGATTGTGGCCCAGCACAGCAGGGTAGCTATGGTTGAAATCCAGATCGAGCTGCTGGCTGATGCCTTTCAGACAGGCCCCGACCAGTAGTTCAGACAGATCAGTCAGAATACCGGCTTCGCTGTCAGCCTGCTCGGGCAAATCACTGGCAACCAGTGTGCGCAGTTTGCTCATCTGGTCGGTCCGCATCAGCAGCACACCCTCGCCAGCGATGCCATTGCCACTGAAGCCGTGGGATACCGCACTCATGCCGGTTCCATCTGCATAGCTGAGGTGTCGCGGCAATGTTTTATAGGAACACTCCAGTACATCGGGGACCGGCAGCCCTATAAAGGTGTCGAGCAGGTCACTTAGGTGGCTGCCAGCCTGTCCCATGGCGACGTTGATGACTTCGCGGAAAGCCTCCTTGAAGTCAGGTGATTGCAGCGTGTCACCGTCAACAATGTGAGCGTGGGCGTCTTCATTGGCAGCGGCATCATAGATGCCATAGCGCTCGAGCAGCTCCTGAATCTGATCAGCGGTCACTGGCTTTTTGATGAAGTCCAGTGCCCCCTTGGACATGACGCGCCGTCGAGCCTCTGCCTGTATATCGCCTGAAACCACCAGTACCAGTGTTGGCAGGTCTTCCTGGCGAATGATTTCCAGCACTTCGTAGCCGTTCATTACCGGCATGTTGAGATCCAGAAACAGCAGGTCGCCCTTGCCCTGGCGGATCATGTCGATGGCTTCCTGGCCGTTCTCGGCAAAGGTGATTTCTACATCCCAGTGTTCCGGGAGTGATCGTGCCATCTGGCGTCGTGCCAGTCTGGAGTCGTCACATATTAGTACTGGTAAGGTCATCCGTGGGTGGTTCCGATACGTTGCAGGCAGTCGATGTCAAAAGCTCGCTACTGTAACACACTGTGACAAATTTAGGTAAAGACAAGCGACAGAATTCGGGATTATACTTCGCCCAACTCTATTGAGTAACTACACAGGAGTAGATTTCCATGAAGCTGGTACGACTAAAGATAGCAGCAGCCTGGTGAGACAAGGAGTGTTGTGAATTTAATGTGATCGCTCCGCATCGACGCATTTCACTTTCTCATTAAACCCCGCCTCATTGTTTCACCTTCGGTATTAAACCCGGGTTCCACATACCCGACCTTTTGTATTTCCGACCAGTCAGAGTTTTCAGCACATCGGAATGAAGCCGACAGCGGCTGGCGCGACTGCGTCCGACGACCGGATTTGAAACATGTTTGCAAAATTAAAAGCAGGTCTGAGCCTGTTCAAACAAGCGCTGGTGGGTAACGCCAGCATCAACTACACAGAAGGCTCGATCGCACGCGCCACCTTCCTGTTGTCCGTTCCCATGATTCTGGAAATGGCCATGGAATCGGTGTTCGCGATCGTGGATATCTTTTTTGTTGCAGGTCTCGGAGCAGATGCGGTTGCTACCGTTGGCCTGACCGAAGCAGTAATCTCTCTGCTGTATGCCGTCGCGATTGGCATCAGTATGGCCGCAACCGCACTGGTGGCACGGCGAATCGGTGAGCAGAACAAACTCGCTGCAGCGCAGGCGGCCGGGCAGGCGCTGTGGATTGGTCTGTTTGTATCGAGCGTAGTGGGGGTGCTCGGGTTCTTTTACGCTGATCGCATTCTTGCCTTGATGGGTGCCAGTGACAATGTCATCGCCACGGGCGAAACCTATACGCGCATCATGTTCAGTGGCGCGTTCACTATTGTTTTTCTGTTCCTCAACAATGCCATCTTCCGGGGTGCGGGTGATGCCAGTATCGCCATGCGTTCGCTGGTCCTGGCCAACGGGATCAACATTGTGCTGGACCCAATGCTGATTTACGGCTGGGGTCCGTTCCCGGAAATGGGGCTGACGGGTGCTGCTGTTGCCACCAATATTGGCCGTGGCGTCGGGGTTGCCTACCAGCTTTATTATCTGTGCTCGCACAACCGCCGTATTCGGGTGGCTTTGTCTGATCTGGTACTCAGACTCGGCATTGTGTTGCAGCTTTGCCGGATATCAGTTGGTGGTATTGCGCAGTACCTGATTGCGACAGCGAGCTGGGTGTTTTTGATGCGTCTGGTCTCGCTGAACAGTGCCGATGCAGTGGCAGGTTACACGATTGCCATCCGTGTCATTCTGTTTGTGATCCTGCCGTCCTGGGGCCTCAGTAATGCTGTTGCGACCCTGGTGGGGCAGAACCTGGGGGCCGGCAAACCAGATCGGGCAGAACGCACAGTCTGGCAGGTGGCGCGTTACAACCTGATGTACATGGGATCAGTGGCGCTGGTGCTGATACTGATGCCGTCCTGGGTCATGAGCTTTTTCAGCCAGGACCCCGAGGTAGTCAGAAACGGCATCCAGAGCCTGCGTATCCTCAGTTATGGTTTTGTCTTTCTGGCGATAGGCTCAGTGGTAACACAGGCGTTTAACGGCGCCGGTGACACCATGACCCCGACCTGGATGAACGTAACCGCCTTCTGGATCGTGCAGATTCCACTTGCCTGGAGCCTTTCCCAGGGAGCCGGCTGGGGGCCAGAGGGTGTATACTGGTCTGTCTTTATTGCCGATGCCACGATGAGTGTTCTGGGCATTGTGCTGTTCATGCGGGGCAGCTGGAAGACGCGCTATGTCTGAGGAATCTGTCATCGCTGCGTTGAACGTAGTATCGCTCAAACTCAAAATGTCAGGATAGTTATGCAAAGCAGTCAACACCACATCATCAACCGGGTCGCCGCCTGGCTTCGTCAGGATAAAGCCGTCTGGTTATGTACCATCCTCAAGACCTGGGGTTCGTCACCGCGCCCTGTCGGCGCCATGATGGCCTGCACGCCGGACGGCGAGCTGGTCGGGTCGATTTCTGGTGGCTGTATTGAAGAAGACTTTTTGCAGCAGCTCCGGGACGGCAGCCTGAAGCAACAATACCAGGAAAATCCCAGGCCCTTTGTGGTTCACTATGGCGTGTCCGCTGAAGAGCAGGCGCGCCTGCGCCTTCCCTGTGGTGGACAACTGCACGTGCTGGTAGAGTTCCTGGCGCCGGACGACGCACAGCGCCAGGTTTTCGATGCGCTGGACCAGGCGCTCAACAACCATCGTCCCATCAGCCGTCGCGTTGACCTGGCCTCCGGAACGGTGACCACACTTGATGAAACCTCGGACGAGGCGGTGCTGGTTGATGAGCAACAGATGATCCACAGTCTCAGTCCGCGCTACAAACTGCTGTTGCTGGGTGCCGGAGATGTCGCCCGCTATGTGGCAGAACTGGCACTGGTAATGGACTATGAGGTGACGCTTTGTGATCCACGCCCCGCCTACCTGGACAACTGGCACGTCGAGGGGGTGCACCTGTCGACAGAGTTGCCGGACGATCTGGTACGTGATGGGTTCAGCGATCCCTACAGCGGCATCATTGCCCTGGCGCATGATCCGCGTGTTGATGATATGGCATTGATGGAAGCCCTGAAAACGCCGGCATTTTATATTGGCGCTATGGGCTCTGACCGGACCTCTTCCAATCGACGCGAGCGACTGCCGGAACTGGGACTGTCTGAGGACGAGATCAATCGGCTGCATGCGCCGATTGGTTTCCAGATTGGCAGCAAAACCCCGGCTGAGATCGCAATCGCGATCCTTGCCGAGGTTACTGCGGTCAGGCATGGACTAAAAGCCTGACCGTTCGCAATCACTCCTGATCTTGCAGGTGACCGTAGTCCTGATCATAGTCGGCCATTGACGCTGCGATGACTTCAGCGGCGCGGTCGAAGCCGTAAGGCTCGCCGATTGTGACCTTGTTTTCTTTGCCGGGCACCATCTTGTAGGTGCGGAAGTAGTGGGCGATGCGGTGAATCATGATGGGCGGCAGCTCGCTGATTTCATTGACATGGCCAAACGCCGGGTCATCAACGAGGACGGCAACAATTTTGTCATCCGCCTCACCACCATCGTTCATTGGCAGGCCACCAACCACTTTCGCTTTCATCAGAATTTCAGTGCGGTCTATGGCCCGCTCGCTGATTACACAGATGTCCAGCGGGTCACCGTCGCCACATTCAGCACCAGGCATCAGGTCGCGTACACGATCGCCGCAGTAGGTCCGCGGGATAAATCCGTACAGTGTGGGTTGTTGTGCGGAGGTCGGCTGGGGTCTGTCGACGCACAGGTATCCCGAATCCTTGTCAATTTCGTACTTCATCTGATCAAAGGGGCTGATTTCAATGTAGGCGGTAACAATACGCGGAACATCCGGGCCAGCAGCAATGCCGTGCCATGGGTGAGGGCGCCAGCGGGAAAACTTGGTTTTGCTCATCTTCGATCAGTATCCTGTGTCAGTAGGTGAATGGTTGACAAAAAATCGGCTTGCCAGGTATCGCGTGCCGACAATAACGCACCTTTCAACAAACAATCGGTGCCAAAAAGGCGCGCATTATAACAACAGCAGGGTCAGCTTGCAGCAATCGGCACAACGCCCTCAATTAATGTGTTGGCCAGTTGGAGCAGCGTCTGATCGCCTCCCCAGGCGGCACTGAACATGACCCCGATGGGCAAACCCTGCTGACTCTGCCCCAGCGGCAGTGAGATGCTGGGCTGGCCGGTGCCGTTGAACAGCGCAGTAAACGGGCTGTAAGCGGCATAGCGGCTGGCGTATTCGCGCACGTCCTGGCTGTTCATGTCCAGCCAGCCCAGAGGGGCTGTCGGGCGGGCCAGCACCGGAGACAGTACAAGGTCATAGTGCTGGTGAAAGTCTGCTATTTGCCGTTCTATCGTTTTTAGTGTGTCGACTGCCTGCAGGTACTCACGGGCCGTGGCCTTGATGCCGCGCGCGACCATTCGTACCACTGACTCGGACAACTGTGCGTCTTTTAGTTCCAGCTGTTTTTGCTCCAGCAGGGGTGCGATGATCTGGGCTGCATGAATGTTGATAAGTACTGCCATGGCTCTGCCTGCAGCTGCGTAGTCCACGGGCGGCGCGGCGAGCGCAAGCTGATGTCCCATGGCTTCGCATCTACTGGCGGTTTCTTCTACGACCGCCTGACATTCCTGGTCAATATCGCCACCACCCGGGTGTTCCAGCTGCACCGCGATAGTCAGCTGGCCTGGAGCCCGCTGGCAGGCATCAGTAAAGCTTGAAGGCTGTGGTGGCAGGGCAAACAGGTCCGGCCTGGACAGCTTCTGTATATCCAGAAACGCGGCGCTGTCGCGCACCGAACGGCAGACAACATGGCTGACGCTCATGCCACTCCAGGCGTTACCCACATCAGGTTCAGTTACGGTCAGTCCGCGACTTGGTTTTAGACCAATCAGCCCGCAGCAGGCGGCTGGCACGCGTATGGAACCACCACCATCGCTGGCATCGGCAGCGGGCACAATACCGGCAGCGACGGCACTGGCAGAGCCGCCGCTGCTGCCGCCGGCACTGAACTCCAGGTTATGCGGATTGCGGCACAGATCAAACAGTGACCACTCTGTGGTAATGGTCAGGCAAAGCTCTGGCGTGTTGCTGCTGGCAAAAGGAAGCAGCCCGGCATCGAAGTAGCGTTGTGCAATCCGGCTGTGCTGACGGGCGACATTGTCCCGCATCAATGGCGTGCTGCGTGTGTACGGCCAGTCCTTGACGGCATTGACCTCTTTGATCACAAATGGAACACCCGCCAGTGGCCCAGTACCTGGCTCGTGATCCTGTCGCCTGGCAAGTTCCATTGCCGATGTGTCTGCACGATGTACCAAAGCGTTCAGGTCAGGGTTGACGGCGTCTGCCCTCGCACAGGCAATGGTCAACATCTCCTCGGCAGTAACTTCCCTTTTGCGGCACAACTGAGCCAGTCCTGTTGCGTCGTATTGGAGATACTCGTCAATCGTCAGCATATAGATTCCCTGGTTTGATTTTTCGGATCAATTGAGTTGTGGGTCAATCAAGCACAGTGACATTGCGCCCCGCCGATTTGGCTTCAGTGAGCATGTCGTCGAGCTGTCGTAACAAAACGGTAATATCTTTGTCAGCCGTCATGGTAATGATGGCAACGCTTACGGTTAGCTTCATGGACTGTTCTTCATCGTCCAGACTGATATCAGTAAGTGTCTGGTGTAAACGATCCGCCACCGCTCCTGCCTGATGCTTGTCTGTTGCCGGCAGTAATATAAGAAACTCCCGGTCGCCCCAGCGGCAGACAACATCGTACTGGCGAAAAACGCTGTTACAGATCCCTGCGAATCTGACCAGTACCTGATCACCTATTTCGTGGCCATATTGCTCATTGATATGCCGGAAATGATCGATGTTGGCCAGCAGCAGACAGGCAGTGCGGTCGCCGCGTTGAATCCGGGCGTGTTCCTGTCGCAATCGTTCAGAAAAACTGTGCCGATTGTTCAGTCCGGTCAAAGAATCAGTGGTTTGCAGCTTTTCCAGTCTGCTCTTCAGGTGCTGAACTTCTTGCTGCAGTGCCTCAACCTGTTCGGCCTCCGTATCGGAGTTAAGGGTATTGACCGACGGCAATTCTGCCGACCAGCGATGCATGACGGAATCGATGTCGGTGAAAGTGGGGCTTGCGCCGCAGCTGGAGGGGGTGCGTGAAAAGCGCGGTGCCGGCGCAGGTTGATATTTGCCTGATTGGCCAGCCAGGCTGACAAAAGTCTCGCGTGCTCTGTTGTGTGGGTGCTCTGGCGCTTCCGACATGCTGAGCACAGGTGCAAAGCAGGCGTCGGTTCCTTCCAGTAATTCACACCAGTGGTCACGGGAACGCATTGCAAATAGATGTTTGAGCTGTTCCTGCATGCGTTGCCAGTTGTGCTGATTCATTTGCTCAAACAACAGGGTGTTTTCCTTGTTTGCTTTGACTTCGCAACGCAGCAGCAGCTCCTCATAGAACTGAGGTTCAATCGGGGCAATACTGATAAATTTGCCATCGGCACATTTATAGCACTGATAGAAAGGTGCACCGCCATCGAGCAGATTTTTCCCTGGTGGCTGTGTCCAGCGTCCGGAGTTATACAGCGCATAGGGCAGTGACATCAACAGCGCGGTACCGTCACTCATTGCGGCATCTATCACCTGGCCCCTGGCTGATTTTGTGCGTTCATGCAGGGCAGCAAGCACACCCGACATCAGAAGCATGCCGCCACCACCATAGTCGCCAACAAGGTTGAGTGGTGGGCGCGGTGGGGTCTCTCCATCTGCCATGGCATGCAGGGCGCCGCTCAAGGCGATGTAATTAAGATCATGGCCAGCCGCTGCAGCCAGAGGACCCTGCTGGCCCCAGCCTGTCATGCGTCCATAGATGAGCCGCGGATTGTCCGCCATACACTGCTCCGGCCCCAGGCCAAGCCGCTCCATCACGCCAGGGCGGAATCCCTCCAGTAATACATCCGCCTGTGCAATGAGTCGTCGTGCCTGCTCAAGATCGCCAGTTTTTTTAAGGTTGAGTGTGAGATTCTGCCGACCACGATCCATGGCATTGAGCGAGCGTGAGTCTATGCTGTTTGAGCGCTCGACACGAACAACGTCGGCACCCATGTCGGCCAGCATCATTGCAGTAAACGGAACCGGGCCGATGGCCGCCATCTCCACAACTTTCAGACCCTGCAGCGGGCCGCCTGAAGTTTCCTGCGACTGCTGGATGCTGTTGTTGTCTGATTTTGGTGTCATTGTTGTTTTTCTCACCCGATGTTGATCTTGTTTTAAGTGCGCTATCAATAAGCACTTGCTTCAGCAGTTCGCATCTTACATGCTTGCATAATTGACTGCATGCGGAGGTTTTACCATGGAGATTCAGGAAAAAACAGCATTTGTGACAGGCGCTGCCTCAGGCCTTGGGCTTGCCGCTACCCGGGCGCTGGTCGCCGGTGGTGCGAAAGTGCTGATGTTTGACCGAGATGAAGAACGGCTGCTTGAAGCTGCAGCGAGCGTGGCAGGGGAGGTGGCCTGGCAGGCTGGCGACATTACAGACGAGCAGAGTGTGCAGCGTGCCGTTGATTCTGCAATCCAACAGTTTGGCGGGCTGCATATCAATATCAATTGTGCTGGTATCGGCGGTGCTGCCAAAACCGTGGGCCGTGATGGTCCCATGCCGCTTGATATGTTTCGCCGAATTGTCGATGTAAATCTGATTGGCACGTTTAACGTGCTGCGTCTGTGTGCAGCTGCCATGTGTCAGCGAGAGCTTGAGGGTGATGCAGACCGGGGAGTGATTATCAATGTTGCCTCGGTGGCAGCCTTCGATGGGCAGCGCGGGCAGGCTGCGTACAGCGCCGCCAAGGGCGGACTGGTCGGCATGACGCTGCCAATAGCCAGAGATCTGGCTCGCGACCAGATACGGATCATGACAGTCGCCCCCGGTGTCTTTTCAACACCGATGATGCAGGCGGCTCCTGAACAGGTTCGAGACGCCCTGGTGCAGTCTATTCAGTATCCCAAACGGATGGGCTTGCCGGAAGAATTTGCCGACCTGGCGCTATCCATTGTCAGAAATCGCTATCTGAACGGCGAGGTGATCCGCCTGGATGGCGGTGTGAGAATGCCGCCCTGAAGCTTCAGTCTTTGGGGCGCAGCGACAATCCGCTGTAATCGAAATCGGTGTTTTCCTTTTTGGTCTGAGTGCTGTTGTCCTGCCGGCTGACACCAGCAGCTGTACCCAGCTGCCCGCCACCGGCCAGTTCAAGTCGCAGCCGCAGATTGTTCTTGGAATCGGCATTGCGCAGTGCTTCGTCTATGGAAATTCTGCCTTCGCGGACCAGGCCAAACAGGGCTGAGTCAAATGTGCGCATACCCTGTTCTTCCGATTTCTCCATAACCTCTTTGATCTCGTCAACTTTCCCCTGACGAATAAGGTCGGTCACCCTGGGTGTGCCGAGCAGGATTTCGAATGCTGCCGCCCTGCGACCATCAGTCGAAGGAATAAGCCGTTGCGAGATCAGTCCGCGAAGATTCAGCGACAGGTCCATAAACAGCTGGCGATGACGCTCTTCCGGGAAAAAATTGATAATTCTGTCCAGAGCCTGATTGGCATTGTTGGCATGTAATGTTGCCAGACAGAGATGGCCGGTCTCGGCAAACGCGATCGCATGTTCCATGGTGTCCTGGCCGCGGATTTCACCGATCAGGATCACGTCGGGTGCCTGGCGCAGGGTGTTTTTCAGGGCATTCTGATAATTGAGAGTATCTATGCCTACTTCGCGCTGACTGATCAAAGACTTTTGGTGCGGATAGATGAATTCTATGGGGTCTTCCACTGTGACGATGTGGCCACTGTCATGGGCATTACGATGATTGATCAAAGCCGCCAGTGAAGTTGACTTGCCGGTGCCCGTGCCGCCAACAAACAGGATCAGACCGCGTTTTTCCATGACCAGCTGTTTAAGAATGTCAGGGTGTCCCAATTGCTGCGGCGTGGGAATTTCAGTCTTGATATGCCTGAAAACAAGTGCAGTCTGTCCGCGCTGGCGATAGACATTGACACGAAAACGGCCAACGTCCGGTTCCAGCCATGCCAGATTCATTTCGGACTCGCGCCGGAACTGCTCGGCCTGTTCGCTCGACATGATGTGGCTTGCCAGCGCTTCAGTGTCGCGTTCGCTGACGGGCGAGTCTGATATCGCACTGACCTTGCCGAAAACCTTGATGCTGGCCGGCGCACCGACGGTCACAAAAAGATCCGAGGCTTCTTTGGCTACCATCGTGCTCAACAGGTTCTGAAGGTCCATGGGTGTCTCTCCTGACGGCTCAGAAGCGGCGCTCTGTATACCAGTTGACGTCGCGAGCGTGTTTATCAACCTGATCTGCAACATCCAGCGTCAGCGCGAACAATGCCATACGTACCAGCACTCCATTGTCTGTCTGGCGAAAAATGGCCAGATTGGGGTGCTGGTTCAGATCATTATCAAGTTCATTGGCATCGTCACGAGAATCACGGGGCAGTGGATGCATGATGACCGTGTTGGGCTGACAGTAGCGTGTGTAGATTGCCTGGTTAAGGCGGAAGCGTCCCCGGTAGAGGTCGGCCTCCATCTTGCTGGCGAAACGTTCTTCCTGGATCCGCGTCAGGTACACGATGTCATTGGCGGTCAGGCCTGACTCCATGTCTTCGGTTTCCACAACTTCGTGACCACGCTGACGGAGTTCTTCAACGATCTCCTCCGGCATGCGCAATTCCCTGGGTGAAATCAGGGTGAAGCGAATATTGCTGTACAGGCTGACCAGCTGGGACAGTGAGTGGACCGTGCGGCCGTGCTTAAGGTCGCCGACCATGGCCAGATGCATGCCGTCGATACCCTGCTGGCGTGACATCAGTTCGCGCTTGATGGTGTAAAGGTCCAGCAGGGCCTGACTGGGGTGTTCATTGGGGCCATCGCCGGCGTTCAGTACCGGGACCCGGCTGGCCCTTGAAAACTCAGCGACCGAGCCGGCCTGGGGGTGGCGCATGACGATGATGTCGCTGTAGCCGCTCATTACACGTCCAGTGTCGTAGAGAGACTCGCCTTTGGTCAGCGAGCTGGCTTTGATATCGGTTGTCTCTCGCACTTCACCGCCCAGCAGATTGAAGGCGCAACCGAAGCTGACGCGCGTGCGGGTACTCGGTTCGAAAAACATATTGCCGAGAATGGCGCCATCAAGCACTTTGGTTACCCGTTCACGGTGCGCGTACGGGCGCATGGCGCTGGCTACGTCGAAGATGCGCTCGACATCGCTGCGTTCGAACTGGGACACACTGATGATGTGGGCTCCTGGAAAATGCATAGCTGGTTTCCCTGCAAAGATGGTGAGGCGCCCGGAACGAATCCAGGCGAATGATAGCTGCCGCCAAGTTTACACCACTTGAGGCGCTTCAATAACCGGCCTTCGTGCTATATTCCGGAGCCATGACTTCCAATCAGCACCCACGACACGCAGGTAATGGCTCAGGGCCCAGTCTGTACTGGCATGACTACGAGGCTTTTGGCGCGGATGCACGTCGCGACCGCGCCTGCCAGTTTGCCGGTATTCGTACTGACATGGACCTGAATGAGGTTGGTGAACCTCTGATTATCTACTGTCAGCCAGCCCTCGATTATCTGCCTCACCCTCAGGCTTGCCTGATTACGGGGATTACGCCGCAACTGGCGCAGCGAGAAGGCCTGCCAGAAGCGGAGTTCATCCGACAGATTCACGCGCAGTTTAGCCAGCCACAAACCTGTGGCGTGGGTTACAACAGTATTGGTTATGATGACGAGATGACGCGTCAGCTGCTGTATCGCAACCTTTACGACCCCTACGAACGTGAGTGGAAGAATGGCAATTCCCGGTGGGATCTGATGGATGTGATGCGCCTTTGTCATGCCCTGCGTCCCGCGGGCCTGCAGTGGCCGCAACGAAGCGACGGAGGTGTTTCATTCCGTCTTGAAGATCTGAGCCGGGCCAACGGGATCGATCATGCAAATGCACACGATGCGCTGGCAGATGTGCGTGCCACCATCGGTCTTGCTCGCTGTGTCAGACAGTCGCAACCGAAACTTTATGATTTCGCATTTGAGCTGCGGCGCAAACACAGTGTCCGTGCCCAGCTGGATCTGGCCTCACATCGGCCAGTGCTGCACGTCAGTGGCATGTACCCCGCTGCGCAAGGCTGCCTGACAATAGCCATGCCACTGGCTGCGCACCCAACTGACGCAAATGGTGTATTGCTTTATGACCTGATGATTGATCCCGGGCCCTGGCTCGAATGCGATGAGTCGGCACTCCGGCAGGCGATGTTCACGCCGGCGTCAGAGCGGTCAGAAGGGGAGCGACGCCTGCCGGTGACTACCGTCCATCTCAATCGCAGCCCGATGCTGGCACCAATGGCGACACTGGACCAGCAGCGCATGCAGGAACTGGGCATTGACATGTCAGTTGCGCGCCAACACTGGGGGAAAATCCATTCTCAGCCGGACTTCATGCGCCGGATTGCCAGTGCCATGGTCAGCGAGCAGGCGCCATCTGTGCAGATTGATCCAGACTTTATGATCTACAGTGGTGGTTTTTTCAGCGACGCTGACAAACGTCTGTTACAGAAGGTCAGACAGCTCGACGCGCAGACGCTGAAACAACAGTTTTCTGCAATAAGTGCTCAGTTTCGCGATGGGCGATTGCCGGAAATGCTGTTTCGCTACCGTGCGCGCAACTTCCCGTCCACGCTTGATGCGACGGAGCAGAAGCGCTGGCAGGAATTCTGCAGGCAGCGGTTGCAGCTGGCAGAGCCTGATGATACCGGCACACTGGCTGGTCTCAGTGTGCAACAGTGCCGCCAGGAGATTTCTTTGTTGCGTCAGGAGCTTGGCGGAGCGTCGGATAAGCTGCAGATACTCGACGCACTGGAGCAATGGGTCGAGTCAGTTTGCCTGAGACTGGCAAAATGAGTAGAATCGCGCGCACTCGCATCGCCATGGCTGACTAACGAATGACAGAGTCTTTAGCAGACACACAGCAACAGGATCCATTCCACGATATTCGTCCTTATCATGACGACGAGATCAGGCCGGTTCTGGACCAGCTACTTTCCGATAAAGACTTCATCCGCAGTATTGCCCATTTTAATTACCCCCGGGCGCATCGCATGCTGCCAGCTGTGCTGGAGTTTCTGGCGCGTCGCAAGTTACATCAGCAACTGCGAAGTGTTCACAACGTGGCTACGATGCAGGATGTGATTGCGGGTTATATGGATCGCATGATCGAGCGGACCACAACCGCGCTGACCCACAGCGGTCTCGACCAGTTATCGAAGGACAAATCCTATCTCTTTATCAGCAACCATCGCGACATCGCAATGGACCCGGCATTTGTCAATTACATGCTGTATCACGCAGGTTTTGACACTCTATACATTGCGATTGGCGACAACCTGCTCAAGCGACCATTTGTTACAGACCTGATGCGGCTGAACAAGAGTTTTATTGTGAAACGCTCCCTGAAAGGACGAGAGCTGCTGAAATCGAGCAAACAGCTGTCGGCCTATATTCACCATTGTGTGGAGATCAATCGCAATGTCTGGATTGCCCAGCGCGAGGGGCGCGCCAAAGATGGCATTGACAGGACCGAAACGGCGCTGCTGAAAATGCTCGCCATGCATAAGCGCAGTGCGGGTCTTGCGCAGTCACTCAATGAGCTGCATATCGTTCCGGTTTCCATCTCTTACCAGTTTGATCCCTGTGACGCGATGAAAGCCGATGAGCTTTATCAGAAACAGACGACTGGCACGTATATCAAAACCGAAAAGAGTGATATCGACAGTATCGTAACGGGTATGGTTGGCTTTAAGGGTGATGTGCATGTTGCGTTTGGATCAGAGCTGAAGCTTGAAACCGACGATGATGAACAGGTCGCGGCAATGATTGATCAGCAGGTCGTGAATAACTATCGTCTGCAACAGACCAATCTGATGGCCTATCGGCAGTTGCGTGAACAGGGCGATAGTGATCTGCCGGCACTAAACGAGGAATGTGAGCAACAGCTTGCCAGCCTGCCACAGGATGCAGTGGTGGCCGAACGGTTTCAGCAGCGCATAGCGGCCATGCCGAAAGAAATTCAGCCGCTGGCCCTGCGCATGTATGCCAATCCGGTGGTCAGCCGCTTCCGGCGTTAACGGTTGTTTCAGGCGCGTTGGCGAACGCGTTGCAGTCGCTCTGAAAATGAGACGCGGTCCATTTCGGTTAGAGGACCACTGCAGATAAGTTGCATCTCAGCCTGCTGCACATTCTCCAGTCGTTCCTTCTGAGTCGCAGGCATTCTTCCCAGACCTTTCTGAAGCTGGTTCAGCTGCTGCTGCATTCGCAGTGCTTTATCGCTGGTTGGGGAGTCCACACCGCACATGATCTCGGCATCCACGCAGAGTAATCGCATCGCGTCTGCCTGTTGCCGTGCGGCTGCCTTGATGGTCTTGCCGTCGTCCGGGGCTGCGGCGACGTGAGCAAGCAGTTGTTGAAGCCGCTGTTCGAGGAGGTTGCCAAGTGCCGGGTCACCCACTGAGTCAAAGGCCTGCCATTGAGCAGTGATTTCATCGGCAGTCTCGGTGACCGCTTTTTTGCCCAGCAGCTGTATTTCGAGTTTCTGACAGAACTCCGCACGTGCCGTAATCAGCTGCATCAGCTGCATGGTTTTTCTGTCGGGCAGTGTTTTCATTCTGGCATCAAACCGTCTGGCCAGTTTATTAAACTGCTCCTGGAGATTCTTGCGCTGAGCCTTCATGTCGGGGCTAAGTGCTGCCCTGAAAGCCTTGCTGAGGTCGTTATACTGAGCTCTGGCGTCTGCAAACTGCTCGTCGTCGAGGGCCAGCAAGGCGCTGAGCTGTCCAAGGACCTTGCGTGCTTCATTCTCGGCTTTATTGCCCTGATTGCGCTGCTCGCGTGACACCTGGTCTCGGCGTGCGAACAGAGCATCGCAGGCACCTCTGAACTCGGCCCAGAGTTTGCGGTCATCCTGATAGGAGCCCGGGCCCAGGGCTTTCCACTCTGCCTGCAACTGTTTTGCCTGATTGATGGCCGCCGCCAGGTCAGCCTCTTCCACCAGCGCTTTGGCCTGGTCGATCAGCGCCTGTTTCTGAGCGTTGTGAAGTTGCAGGGCAGAGCGCTTCTGTTGTTTGAGGGCATTCAGGACGTTATTGAAGCGTTGCTGCAGGCCTTTGATCTTGTTCTGGGCAACTGGCGCAAACTTTTTCCAGTCTGTGCGTGCCTGCTGTTCCAGTTTGGCAGCTTCCTGAAGATCAATGGCCTGTTCAGGCTTGTCAGCCAGGGTGGCGACGTATGCCTCAAGCTGTTCACAGATATTGGTGCGGGCTATCAGGTTGGCGGCCTGTTTCTCTTTACGTTCTTTGAAATAGGCTTTACAGGGTTCAAACGCAGTTTTGCCCAGCTCACTGAATTGCAGCCAGAGCTCATCGTTGTCATCTGAATGACCCAGCAGTTTCCATTCGTCCTGTAACTCACGGATCAGTTTGGCCTTGGCAGCGGGGGCTGACTCGTCAGTTGTCAGCGCGCGCATTTTTTCGATCAGTTCGCGTTTCTTTTCTGATGCCGCGAACTTCTTCCAGTCCAGTAATTTGGTCAGCTCGGCTTTCAGCGGGGCGAGCAGTTCCTGCAGGCGCAGCTGTTCAGCTTCTGTCAGCTTCTTTAATGTATTCTGATTGCGATCCCAAAGACTTTGCGCTTCACGCAAACGTCCATCAGTCAGCAACTGCTGCAGTGTTGCCTGGGACTTTTCGACCTCCGACACCATGGATGCCTGCCAGGCGTGGTGCTGGGCAATTCGCTCGGCAACTGTACTGGCCAGTGCCTGCAGGGCGGGGTCGTCTGCACGAGACTCTTCGCTCATCAGGGCTGCCAGGCGGGTTTGCAGCACTAGCAATGTCGGCAGGTCTTTATGTGATGTATTGGGAATAGCGTTCTGCAGCTTTTCCTGTTCGGACACAGATGGCCGCGCCGGACGACTTTCGGTGGCGTCTGCGGTGGGCGTATCAGGCTGGCTGGTTGCCTCCTGCTGGGTTACTGCGTCATCATGTGGTGTCGAAGAAGTCATAAAGGCTGCTCTCCCTGATCGGCCCCGTATCATACCAGACAGGTGCTATAATCACAGCACAGTCTTATCAAGTTGCCAGTTAATGCTCCCCACCGAAGTCAAGGACGAAATCCAGCGCGCCTACAAACAGATCGTCTCAGCCAGGTCGCTGCGACCGCGCTATGGCCAACGGCTGATGATTGCCGAGATTGCCCGCGCGTTGAGCGAAGTGGTAGTGGACAATGAAACAGATGATGACGGGAATGAGCATACACCGCCCATTTGTGTGGTCGAAGCCGGGACCGGCACTGGTAAAACCCTGGCCTATGTCCTCGCTGCATTGCCGCTGGCCAGACATTTAAATAAAAAGGTGGTCCTGGCTACCGCAACCGTTGCGCTGCAGGAGCAGGTGACGCAGCGCGATCTTCCCGACATTCTCAAACACAGTGGCCTGAGCTTCAGTTTTACGCTGGCAAAGGGCAGGGGGCGTTATGTCTGCCTGTCACGTCTGGACCAGGTTCTTAAGGGCAACGCCAGTGAGAACGCCCTGTTCGAACTTTTTGGTGATGTTGTTGATGGGATGGGCGCCGCCGGGCGTGATAACCAGGCTTTGTACCAGCGAATGCTGGACAAAATTGCTGACGGCAGCTGGCAGGGCGACCGGGACGACTGGGAAGGCGTGTTGAGGGAAGATGAGTGGCGACCGGTGACGGTCGAGGCAGGGCAATGTGCTGGCCAGAAGTGCAGTAACTACAGCCGTTGCTGTTTCTATCAGGCGCGCGATCAGGTGCAAAGCGCAGACTGTGTGGTGGCCAACCACGATCTGGTGCTGGTTGATCTGGCCTTTGGCGGGGGCGCGATTCTGCCAGCACCGGAAGACACCATCTATATATTTGATGAAGCGCACCATTTACCGGTAAAGGCTAACCAGCATTTTGCAGCCAGCACCAGGCTAAACGGTTCGCTGCAATGGCTGGAAACTGTCAGCAAAACATTGAGCAAGCTGGTGGCCGACACGCGCCTTCCCGACAACGATACCCTGCGACGCGAATCACGTAAACTTGATCCGGTTGTCCAGCAGTTGCGGCAAATGCTGGTGGATGCGCGCTTGATGCTGGAGCCGCTTTGCCCGGAAGAAGGCGAGGGCATCTTCAGTTTTGAGCTCGGGCGAGTGCCGGACGAGGTCCGCGAGCAGGCTGTGCAGATGGCCGCTGGGCACTTTCGCCTGACACGAGGTCTGAAAGAGATGGTGACTCACCTGCGCCGCTTGATTGAGGATGCCCAGACGCTGCCGGAACGTCAGCAGGCTGAACAATGGTTTCCGGTTCTGGGTGGTATGGCCAGCCGGGCCGAGGCCGCAGAAAAACTCTGGCAGACCTTTGCGGCCCAGGATCAGCAGGAAAGTGCACCGGCCGCGCGCTGGATGGCCTGGCTGGATGCCGGTGAGAATAGAGACCTGTCGCTTAACAGCAGTCCGGTGCTGGCCGACCGCACATTGACGGAACATTTGTGGTCGCGCTGTGCCGGTGCCGTGCTGACTTCAGCAACCCTGTCGGCATTGGGCAATTTTGACGTGCTGACGATGCGCAGTGGTTTGCCAGCCCATACGGTCTATCACCATATCGACAGCCCCTTCGACTATGCAGGCGCGGCGCGGCTGACCATCCCTAAAATGAACTGTGATCCGGGCAATGCGGCGGCTCACACCGAAGCCATCATTAGCTGGCTGCCCAAGCTGATAGATCCTTCAGAGGCAACGCTGGTGCTTTTCAGTTCACGCAGGCAGTTGCAGGAAGTGTTGGATGGCTTGAAGGCGCCCTGGCGTGAGCATGTGCTTAATCAGGATGACTACCAAAAGGCTCAGTTGCTGACTTACCATCGCCAGCGAATCGACAGGGGGCAGCCCAGTATCATTTTCGGACTGGCCAGCTTTGCCGAGGGTGTGGACTTACCCGGCGATTACTGTCGCCATGTAGTTATCGCCAAAATACCATTTGCGGTACCCAACGACCCGATTGAAGCGACGCTGTCGCAATGGCTGCAGCAACAGGGTAAAAATCCCTTCATGACCCTGTCGGTGCCGGAAGCAGCGTTTCGGCTGGTACAGGCCACCGGTCGACTGTTGCGCAGCGAAACTGACAGCGGACGTATTACCATCCTTGATGAGCGGCTGGTGAACAAGTTCTACGGCAAGGCCATTCTGGATTCATTGCCGCCTTATCGACGCGAGATTTTTCCTCGCGTGTAGGCAATACCATTCCGTTTGTCGACGTGATAACCAATGGCAGCGCCCACCACCAGACCAGCAAGCGTCATCCATAATACGCTACTGGCGAGAGCACCAAGACCGAAGCCCAGGAAAAGTCCGGCTGTCAGGCTCATCGGTATCAGTGCAGTGCTTGTTTTTGCAGTTCGGGCTTTGCTTTTTCTACGGGGTGCTTTGGCCATTATTGATTGTGTCCTCCGCGGGAGTAACGCTAACGGGTCTGACTTGATATACACGCACACTGGCATTCGGATAACGACCAATCTGCTCGACGACATCCATGCCTGACGCTACCCGACCCACCACCGTGTGGGTGCCTGTCAGCCAGGGCGCATCTCTCAGCAGGATGACCAGTTCGCCATCATTGGTATTGGGACCATAGTTCGCCATTACTACACTGCCTGCCAGCGGTCGGCGGGATGCCAGCGTACCATCATAGCGATAGCCCATTTGCTCGTAAGCCTGCAACAGATTCATGTTGCGCAACTGCCCGAGCACTTCATCCTGACGTTGTACCAGCTGTGACTCATTGCTGATATTCAGGCGACGATACAATGGCATCAACAGTTTGCTCTGAAAATCCATCTGGTCCCGTATATTCAGCCAGGCATGGGGCCTGCCACCCGGGTCAAGCACCTGTTGCTGTTCCAGACCCAGACCGCGGGCGTTAATCTCATCACGCACAGTTGTTGCTGGACGCTCGCGTCCCGCCCGCTCTGGTGCGCCGAGTTGAATCAGAGTGTCGTTGACTGAACGATGGAAGGTCAGATTGTCATAATAAGCACGCTCGGCAGCGGCAAGCTGGCGTACCCGTTCGACGTTTAGTGGTGCAGCATCGGGAAACAATTCGAGCTGAATATCGCCCAGCGAGCTGCTTATTTCCAGCAGGGGGTTGCGTGGATTGTTCATCGTCGGTTCGTTGAACGATTGAGCCGGCACCATGGAACTAAAGCCGACAACCAACACGCAAAGCGCCAGCAGTGCGCAGAGACGACGGGGATTAATCTGATTGTTCCGTAAGATCGCAGTCATGGCGCCATTCTAGGCCAGATCGTGCGGCTGGTCGATATCCTGTAGAACGCCAGGATCATCAACGGGCAGGAGGTGTACTGCATCAGGTCGGGCTCCGAGCAGCTTGCGAGCTCCGGTGTCACCTTGGCAGTTTCGCAGGTCCTCGAAAAAATCTCGTCCAAAACCGACAGGGTGGCCGCGTCGCCCCTGGTAAGTGGGGATGACAATGTTGTCCGGCTCGCAGTGTTGCAGTATCTGGCTGTAGGTGTCGGCGGCAATGTAGGGCATGTCGGCAAGACAGATAAGACAACTGGACCAGTGGGCCGGAATGTGACACGCCCCCGTCGCCAGCGTTCTGCCCATGCCTTCGTCAGCCTGTGGACACAAGACCAGCTTCACTCGGCATGGGTCAGTGGACTGCAGTTGTTCATAAACACCCAGTTGTGCTAATTCAGCTCTGCCGACCACAATCACTTCTGGTGCTGCAGCTAACAGGTTGCGAAGTGTTCTTGCAAACAGCGTGTTCCCGTCTGGCAGCTCGGCTGCCAGCTTGATGCTGCCGAAGCGTCGGCTGAAGCCTGCTGCCAGCAGCATGGCGCCGCCTGTGCGGGTGGGCTGGGTGCGCCTGGAGGAAGTGCCGGACGCGGCATTGTCAGACAGATGTGTGCCAGACATAGTTCTAGAACCATAATGACATGGAGGAAGACACAGCGGTATCCGGCCTGGATGGTATGGCGAAAGACCACCCAGGCCGGACCCGATGTGTTAACTCTGCCCGATCAATCCCAGCTCAGTGCACCACCGGTCTGGTATTCGATGACACGTGTTTCGAAGAAGTTCTTCTCTTTGCGCAGATCCATGATTTCCGACATCCATGGGAAGGGGTTCTTCACACCCTTGAACTGCTCGGGCAGTCCAATCTGGACCAGGCGACGATTGGCAATGAACTGCAGATACTCTTCCATCATGACAGCGTTCATACCCAATACACCGCGTGGCATGGTGTCACGTGCGTATTCAATTTCCAGCTGGGTAGCCTGCAGTATCATGCGAGTTGCATCACGCTTCATGGCATCGTCCCACAATTGCGGGTTTTCGATCTTGATCTGGTTGATCATGTCGATGCCGAAGTTCAGGTGCATGGACTCGTCACGCAGAATGTACTGGAACTGCTCGGAAGTACCCGTCATCTTGTTGCGGCGACCCATGGACAGAATCTGGGTAAATCCGCAATAAAAGAAAATACCTTCCAGACAGCAATAGAAGGCAATCAGGTTCTTCAAAAGTGCCTTGTCGGTTTCTGGTGTACCCGTCGTAAAGTTGGGATCACTCAATTCCTGGGTGTACTTCAGACCCCAGGAAGCCTTTTTGGCGACCGAAGGGATCTCATGGTACATGTTGAAGATTTCGCCTTCGTCCATACCCAGTGACTCAATGCAGTACTGGTAGGCATGGGTGTGAATGGCTTCCTCAAATGCCTGACGCAGAATGTACTGACGGCACTCCGGGTTGGTGATCAGGCGGTAGATGGCCAGCACCAGGTTGTTGGCAACCAGCGAATCGGCGGTGGAGAAGAAACCCAGGTTACGCTTGACGATCAGCCTTTCGTCCGGCGTCAGCCCATTGGCGCTTTTCCAGAGCGCGATATCCGCGTTCATGTTGATTTCCTGCGGCATCCAGTGATTGGCGCAGCCATCAAGGTATTTTTGCCAGGCCCAGTCATACTTGAACGGCACCAGCTGGTTCAGGTCAGCGCGGCAGTTGATCATGCGCTTGTCGTCAACGGATACGCGTTCCGTCCACTCTTCAAGCTCCTGCTGACCGGCGCTGATGTCCAGCTTTTCCAGCTCGGCGTGAGCCTGTGCCAGAACGCGCTGGTTATTGGCTTCTGCCTTGGCATCTGAAGATGCGTTGGCAGGCAGTTCCGTCTGGGTTGGCTCTGGCGCCAGGGCCTCGTCCATGGCCTGCATGGTACGGGCGGCTGCCAGCGCTTCATTGTAGCTGGACGCCGTCTGTTCGGAGACACGTGGTGCCACTGATGAGGCGACACTGTGGTGGCTGGCCTGCGCCGCAGCGGTTGCTGCCGCCTGACTGGCAGCTGCGCTTGCCGGCTGTGAGGTGGCGCGGGCGGGTTGGGCTGGTTTTGCCGCCGCCTTGTCGTCGTCCAACGAAGTCGGATCGTCGTAGAACTCATCCCAAGAAATCATGTTAACCCCCTGATTTTGAAATTTATTATCACTGACATGCTTCGCAGTCAGGGTCATCGATAGAGCAGGCCTGAGGTACCGGTGCTGGCTCTGGTGTGCTGGAAACGGCATTCAATTTGCTACCCGCGACCGTCGACTTCTCGGTGCTGGTTGCCGCCAGAGAGCGCAGGTAATACGTAGTCTTAAGACCGCGCAACCAGGCCATGCGATAGGTGATGTCCAGCTTCTTGCCGTTGGCACCCGAGATATACAGGTTCAGCGACTGTGCCTGATCGATCCACTTCTGGCGGCGACTGGCGGCATCTACCAGCCAGCGGGGCTCGACTTCGAACGCAGTGGCGTACAGATCTTTAAGGTGCTGCGGGATACGATCGATCTGCTGTACGCTGCCATCGTAGTACTTCAGGTCGTTAACCATGACGTTGTCCCACAGATCCAGTGCCTTCAGGTCGCGGATCAGGTAGGGGTTAACCACGGTGAATTCGCCTGACAGGTTCGATTTGACGTACAGGTTCTGGTAGGTCGGTTCGATTGACTGCGATACACCCGAGATATTGGCGATGGTCGCAGTCGGCGCTATTGCCAGTACGTTGGAGTTGCGCATGCCGGTCTGGGCAATGCGCTGTCGCAGTGCTTCCCAGTCCTGGGTCTGACCCATATCGACTTCCAGATACTTCTCACCGCGCACTTCCTGCAGCAGCTTCAGTGAGTCGATTGGCAGTATGCCCTGATCCCACAGTGAACCCTTGTAGGACTGGTAGGGACCGCGCTCTTCGGCCAGATCAGTGGATGCCTGAATGGCATAGTAGCTGATGACTTCCATGGAGCGGTCAGCAAATTCAACCGCCTGGTCGGAACCGTAAGCAATGCGCTGGGCATACAGTGCGTCCTGGAAGCCCATCACACCCATGCCCACCGGACGGTGCTTGAGGTTGGAGTTTTCCGCCTGCGGCACCGAGTAGTAGTTGATGTCGATAACGTTATCCAGCATGCGCACAGCTGTTTTGATGGTGCGCTGCAATTTTTCGGTGTCCAGCCCCTGCTCAGTGACATGGTTGACCAGGTTGACCGAGCCCAGGTTACAGACCGCGATTTCGTCAGCACTGGTGTTCAGTGTGATTTCCGTACACAGGTTTGATGAATGAATGGTGCCGACATGCTGCTGCGGTGAGCGCACGTTGCACGCATCCTTGAAGGTGATCCACGGGTGTCCGGTCTCGAACAGCATGGACAGCATCTTGCGCCACAGATCCTTGGCACGCACGGTTTTGTAGATTTCCATTTCGCCAGCAGCTGCCTTGCGCTCGTACTCTTCGTAGGCACGCTCGAATGCTTCGCCATGCAGGTCGTGCAGTTCAGGTACATTGTTGGGAGAGAACAGCGTCCACTCGCCGTCATCAAACACGCGCTTCATGAAGAGGTCGGGAATCCAGTTGGCCGTATTCATGTCGTGAGTACGACGACGGTCATCACCGGTGTTCTTGCGCAGCTCCAGGAACTCTTCGATGTCCAGGTGCCAGGTTTCCAGATAGGCGCAGACCGCACCTTTGCGCTTGCCACCCTGGTTGACCGCGACAGCTGTATCGTTGACAACTTTCAGGAATGGAACGATGCCCTGTGATTTGCCGTTGGTGCCTTTGATGTTGGCACCCAGCGCACGCACGGGAGTCCAGTCATTGCCCAGGCCGCCGGCCCATTTGGAGAGCATGGCGTTGTCTTTGATGGCACTGTAAATGCCATGCAGATCGTCTGGCACGGTGGTCAGGAAACAGGAAGACAACTGCGGGCGCAGGGTGCCGGAATTGAACAGCTGCGGCGTGGATACCATGTAGTCGAAGCTGGAGATCAGATTGTAGAACTCGATGGCACGTGCTTCGCGGTCGGTTTCATTACTGGCCAGACCCATGGCGACCCGCATGAAGAAAATCTGCGGCAGTTCGAAACGGACACCTTCGCTGTGGATGAAATAGCGATCGTACAGTGTCTGCAGACCCAGATAAGTGAACTGAGTGTCACGCTCGGCTTTCAGGGCTTCACCCAGCACATCCAGGTCAAACTCCAGCAGGTGAGGTGACAGCAGGCCAAGTTCCACGCCTTTTTCAATATAGGGGCGCAGAACGGTTGGATAGCGATAGTTCATTTCGCTCTGTGTGGCACTGTCAGTCAGTCCGAGGAAGCCCAGGGCCTCGCTGCGCAGTGTGTCGAGCAGCAGACGTGCTGTGACGTAGGAATAATTGGGATCCTGCTCAACGAGCGTGCGTGCCGTCATCACCGCAGAGGTGCGAACGTCTTCAAGTTTGACACCAGGGTAGAGGTTGCGCAGCGTTTCTTCGTAGATGGCATCAGCAGAGACGCCTTCCAGCCCGACACAGGCTTCATCAATGACCGTGCGCAGTCGAACGGTGTCCAGTGGCGCCTGGCTGCCGTCAGGGTAAGTGACCTGAACACTGGTTTCCTGCTGTTGTTCACGGCTACGCTGCTGTTCGCGCAGGCGTGTATGCTCCGCGCGGTACAGTACGTATGCGCGAGCCACCTTGTGTTCACCAGTGCGCATAAGTGCCAGCTCGACCTGATCCTGTATCTCTTCAATATGGATGGAGCCACCGGATGGCATACGACGTTTGAAGATGGTGCTGATCTGTGCAGCCATCTTGCTGACAGTTTCACGAACTCGTGCCGAGGCAGCAGCCGTGCCACCTTCAATGGCCAGATAGGCCTTGGTGATGGCCACCACGATTTTTGACTCATCGTAGGTCACAACGGCGCCATTGCGCTTGATGACCCGCAGTTGGCCAGGCGCAGTTGCCGGCAGGTCTTGTTCTGCCCGCGGCGCGGCGCGTTGAGCGGTGGGTGTGCTGCCGTAGCTGGGGGTATTGGTCTGCATTGGATTCTCCATGAACGCAATGATGTTATTGTTAAGGTCAAAGCAAATTTCTGAATATCGTTGTGCTGTTTTTTGGTACAGATCTTGTGTCAAAAATCGTCATTTCCGGGCGACAGGCTGTCGACACTGCAGTAATGACGGATGCCAAGCAGGAAAACTACTATATATAGTCGGTTTTTGCGGACAACACACAAGATAGTGCGCTATTGGTCTTATTGCAAGTGCTTTTTCTGTGAATATCTTGTGGATAAGATGTGATTTTTTGTGTAATCGAACACAATATATAGTGGTGGTATATTTAAATCGGGTAATACGAAGGGTTCAGGCGTGGCAGCGGGCAGTTCCTGTTTCCAGCATCAGTCCAAGCTGTGTGAGCGTCTGGTCCAGAGACTCAGGGTTGACCGGAGGAGAGAACAGAAACCCCTGCAGGATGTTGCATTGATTGTCGAGCAGGAAGTTCGCCTGGGACGCCGTTTCCACACCCTCGGCGACAACCTGCAGCTTTAGGCGCTGCGCCATTGCGATAATGGCAGTCGTGATGGCGGTGTGACGGGCGCTTTCCGGCAGGTTGCTGACAAAGGACCGGTCAACTTTCAATTTATCCACAGGTAGCTGGGTCAGGTAGCTCAATGATGAATATCCGGTGCCAAAGTCATCGATGGTCACCGTGACGCCGAGTTTTTTGAGCTCGGTCAAAATCTCGATGGCCTGTTCGATATTGTCCATCAGCATGCTTTCGGTGATTTCCAGCTCCAGCCAGCGTGGTTCAAGCTGGGTTTCGGTCAGAACTTCCCGAACCAGACTGACCAGGTTGGAATCACGAAACTGGCGAGCCGACAGATTTACAGCAACGGTATAGCCGTGCAGTCCGGCCACTTGTAGAGCCTTTATCTGCGCACAGGCCTGGCGCAAAACAAGCTCGCCAACCTGGATAATCAGGCCAGTTTCCTCGGCCACCGGTATGAATCGATCTGGCGGAATCAGGTCAACCTGTTCATGTCGCCAGCGCACCAGCGCCTCGAAGCCACAGATCTGATTGTCTGCAAGGTTGATCTGTGGCTGGAAAAACACCACAAAATCGCGGTTCGATACCGCTAGCCGCAGTTCATTCTCAAGCGACATGCGCGCCTGTGACTCGATGTTCATGTCATCAGTGAAAAACTGAAAATTGTCGCGGCCCTGATCCTTGGCACGGTACATGGCCAAGTCGGCATTGCGCATCAATACGCTGGCGTTCATGCTGTCTTCAGGCGCAATGGTGATACCGATACTGCCACTGACAGTCACTTCCTGGGCACCCAGCTGAATCGGCTCGGTCAGTGCCAGAAGTATCTTGCGGGCAACAAGTCCGGCATCGTCGGCGTGACTGATGTCCGCCAGTAGTATCGTGAACTCATCACCACCCAGGCGTGCCACGATGTCTTCCTCGCGCACGCATTCACGCAGCCGCCTGGCTACGGTGGTCAGCAATTCGTCGCCGGCATCATGCCCCAGCGTGTCATTGATGCGCTTGAACTGATCCAGGTCGATAAACAGCAGCGCCATGCTCTTTTTGCTGCGACGGACATGTTTCAGGCTCTGTTCCAGACGGTCCTTGAACAGGCGGCGATTCTCGAGACCAGTCAGCGGGTCATAAAAAGCCAGCTGTTCCATCTGCGCCTGGGTTTCCACCCGCTCGCTGATGTCTTCGATATTCAGCACGATATGGCTGAGTGCGCCAAGGTCGTCGTGAATGGGGGAGGCAGTCACCTGCTGCCAGAAGCGTTCGCCATTCTTGCGGGAGCTGACCATGAAGGTTTCCCAGCTACTGCCAAGCTGCATGGCTTCCTGCATGGTGAGGTTGTTGGGATCAGTCAGCTGTTCGTTGTTCATCAATTCTGCGATGCGTCCGACAGCTTCGGCATTGCTATAGCCGGTGATCTGTGTGTAGCGGGGATTCACGTATTCAATAATGCCAGAGCAGTCAGCAATGACCACGCCACTCTGACTCTGCTCCACGGCACTGGAGAGGATGCGCATGGACTGTTCATTGAGCTGGTCACGGCGGGCACGACTGCTGGGGTGGCTGGGCTGCCAGCGCCTGAATACGTATAACAGAGGTGCTAACAAAAGCAGGCTGAACAAGAAGGTTGTGATGGTCGCGATGCTCATGTTGGATCTGAAATTGTTTCCACGGTTGTTGTCAGTAAAACATCCTTGTCAATTTCCAGCATCAGCCTGCAGGCCACTGGCATTCAAGTCCTAGCTGGCGTTGCAGAGAAACTCCAGCAGCGCTTTTTGAGCATGAAGCCTGTTTTCTGCTTCGTCCCAGACCACACTGTCTGGGTCGTCCAGCACTTCGGCGCTGACTTCCTCGCCACGGTGGGCAGGCAGGCAATGCATGAACAGCGCATCTGAGGCGGCATGTGCCATTAATTCACGCGTCACCTGAAAGCCGTGGAATTTCTCCAGACGCTGACGACGTTCTTCTTCCTGGCCCATTGACGCCCATACGTCGGTGGCGACCAGTGATGCCCCGGCGACCGCGTCGGCCGGATTGCGCACGATGCTGACCCGGTTGCTGTTCGCATCCAGCAGGTCCTGATTGGGTTCGAAACCCTCAGGACAGGCGATTCGCAGTTCAAAATCGAACTGCCGCGCGGCGTTGATGTATGACTGGCACATATTATGGCCGTCGCCTACCCAGGCCACGGTTTTGCCGGCGATGTCGCCGCGGTGCTCAAAGTACGTCTGCATATCTGCCAGCAACTGGCAGGGGTGAAAATCGTCGGTCAACGAATTGATCACAGGCACAGACGAGTTTCGGGCAAAACGCTCCAGCTTGGCATGTTCGAATGTACGGATGGTGATTACATCGACCATTCGGGATAAAACTTTAGCGCTGTCCTCGATGCTTTCGCCCCGGCCCAGCTGGGTATCCGATGGGGACAAAAACAGTGAGGAGCCGCCCAGCTGGGTCATGGCCACCTCGAAGGATACACGTGTACGGGTGGATGATTTTTCGAAAATCATCGCCAGCGTTCTGTTTTTCAGCGTTTCATCGCGCAGGGCAGGGCTTTTTTTCAGTGCGATGGCCCGGTGAATGATGTTGTGCAATTCCTGTGGCGTAAGATCCAGCAGTGTCAGAAAATGTCGAGTCGTCATGGTGATACCAGCTTTAAAACTAAAAAGGGCAGCGAGCGCTACCCTCCGACCAAGCGTCGTATATTAGCATTTTTTGTCATGGGGGCAATTATCGATTGCCAGTCATTTCATGTAGAATGACGCAACTTCAGTCATTGCACCAACAGGTAAGAGTTTTATGAGTGTAGAACAGACCATTCGTGATCAGATCAGCGGCAACAATATCCTGCTTTATATGAAGGGTTCACCGGACCAGCCACAGTGCGGGTTTTCTGCTCAGGCGGTACAGTGTCTGATGTCCTGCGGCAAGCGTTTCGCCTACGTCGATGTACTTGCCAATCCTGAGATACGCGCAACATTGCCAGGTATCGCAAACTGGCCGACTTTCCCCCAGCTGTGGGTTGCCGGCGAGCTGGTTGGTGGCTGTGACATCATCACAGACATGTTCCAGAATGGCGAACTGCAGACGCTGGTCGATCAGGCGAGTGCGGACGCGCCAAGCGCCTGATCTGGCAGCGCAATAGCCGGTTACTTCGCAGTTCAGTGCTTCGTTGGCTTGTTGCCCCAGTTCAGCCTGATGTCCGGCAGTTCTGGGGTCGTGCCATTTTCCTTCTCTCGTTGCTCACGCTTTTTCCGCTCTTCGGCCAATTCCGCGGATTTTTCCTGCAGGGCCTTTTTAAATGCATCAGACATGATGACTGTATCCTCCGTCCGAATAAAAGTGTTTGTTGACCATCAGTATAACGATGGTGTCAGCCGGGGGCTACATGAGGCCGGGTAAATTGCATGCTGCCATCGCTTTGTCGCTGGTCATGCTGTTTCTCAGCCTGCCGGGCACCGTGCTTGAGGCGATTCAATCTGGTATTGCTGAGATTGTCGGCTGGCAAGCTGAGCTCGACAACACTTCAGGACTTCCCACCGACAAACTGGTCCATATTCTATTATTTGCCTGGCTGGCCTGGAGTCTGTTGCTCGGCTGGCCGGACAGACGCTTTTATGGGCGCATTGCGGCCTTCCTGTTGTTTATTGCCCTGCTTAGCGAGGGTGTCCAGTTGCTTGTGCCGGGGCGCTCTGCCGACTGGCTGGATGTGGCGGCGGATATCGTGGGGGCCGGATTCGGTCTGTCCGGGCAACACTTCCTGCGTGTATGGCGCGGCAAAAAAAAGCCCGGCTGAGGAGCCGGGCTTGGAGTCATACTACTATCAAGGGAGAGATAAATGAAACAAAACCCACAATTTTGTCTGCAATCTACCTACACTTACTCAGACTGGAACCGTTTTTAAAAGTTCCATACTGGCCCAAAAAAAAATTTCACACACAGTTTTACAGGGCTTTAATCGTTAAACCCAGTTGTTCGGCGACTTTGCGCTGAGAGCTGCTGCTGACAACACCAGTGCTGGCGTTGCCCGGTATCAGGTAGCGGCGTGCGACGCGGACCAGATCTTCCATGGTGACTGCAAGCACGGCTTTTCTGAATGCCATGCGGGTTTCTCGTGTGCGACCAAACTCATTATTGTAATAGTCCTGTTTGGCCGCCCCGGCCGGTGATGTCGATCTGTCCATGCCGCTGATCACGCCCAGAATCGCCTCCTCCACCAGTTGATGCTGGTGTGTTTCATTCAGCAGCCAGCTGACAGACTGGTCAAAGTCCGTCAGGGTGTCTGCCAGACGCGGGTCGCGGTAGGAGAAGAAGCGGAAGGAGGCCGAGCCTGAATCCTGCTCAGCTCCCGCGCCGTAGGCGCCACCCTGTTCGCGGATGGCACGGTGCAGGTAGGCATTGCGCAGCACACCGGCCAGCACGCACAGGGCTGGATGGTCAGGATGCCCTCCTGGGACCGTTGGATAGGCTTTGGCGCAGAAATTGACCTGACTGTTGGTAGTCCACAATTCAGCAGTACTGTCGCGCAGCTCTGGTAATACCAGTGGTTTGTGCGAGCTTTCCACTTGCGGCGCATCACGCCAGCATTGATCCAGCTGCTGCACCAGAGTTTGCTGCTGCGCTTGCTCACCGATCAGCAGGAAACGCCGTGGTGCTGCTGTCATACGCTGCTGTATGCGCTGGAATTTTTCAGTCAGCTCATCGACATAGGCGTCCGACTTGATCATTTCTTTGAGGTTTTTTATTGCCGCCAGGCCAGTGAATCGATGGTTCAACGCTGCCGTCGGGCTCATGCGGCTGGCGGCCAGCGAGACGGCCAGGCTGTGTCCGCGACCGGTGACACTGGACTGCTGCCGGGCGCTGATCTGGGATAGCAGTTCCTGAATACGCCTGGTCTCATCGAAGCGGGCATTAAAAAACGTCTCATAAAGCAGCGTTGTCATGTCTGCGTGACGATCAAGCAGCGACTTCGATGACAGCACCAGAATGGCTTTGGATTTTTGTTCGCTTTCCAGAGAACTGCGGATGCTGGCGTAGCAGTTCAGGCCGCCACTGACACTGGCCTGCCAGGTCTGTACAGAACTGTAGTCGCGAGATCCCACGCCGAGCTCGGTATAAATGCTGGTATACAAGGGCAGAACATCCAGCAGCTCGGGTTCGAGTTCGGGCAGATCAACAACAATCTGCTGGTACGCAAGGCCATTGGTGCCCTGGGCATACCAGGTCAATGGTGTACCCTGAGCTGTCTTGAGCTGTCGGGACTCAATGACCGGCAATTCCGGAGGCACATCTTCAAGGCCAACCTTGGGCAGAATTCCCGGGTCATCCTGCTGTGCCTGGCGTTCCGCCAGCCGGCGGTTCAGCTCAATGATGGCCTTTTTCTCATCATCGTCGAGCTGCTCTTTGATGGCCTGCAGCCGCGCAGTTTCGGCGTCAATCTCACGCTGTGCGAGCCCTGCATCGGGTGTGAGAGTCAATGTGACGCGGTGCGGATTGTCCAGCAGGAGCTGTTTGATCAGGCCCTGGATGAACCCCGGTTGTGCGACATCCTCCCGCAGTTGTGTGAGGGCGGTTTCAATATCCAGTACCTGTATAGGATCACCGCGATGCACGGCGGTCGACAGTGCTGACATCATCAACTGTAGCCCGTAAGGCCAGGAATCACCCGATATTTCTCGCTGGTGCAGTTCGAGCTGATGCAGTGCTGCGTCTACCTGTTCACTGTCCACGCCCGTTTCCGTGAGTCGCTCCAGCGTTTCGACGATCAATGATTCAACGTCTCTGGTGGCATCCTCAGAGCAGCCCTCAAGGCCACAGATAAAGCTCATCTCACGATTGCTGTCCTCCAGGCCACACAGAGGCGAGGGCGACTGACCAAGCTCTGATGTTTCCAATGCAGACATCAGCGGGCTTGCACTGTTGTCCAGCAGGACTGAGCTCAGCAATTGAGCGCGAAACAGTTCAGTCAGGTTGGTGCTCTTGCCAAGCAGCCAGGCTGTGACCACATGGGTTTTGTCACTTGTACCTTCTTCAGCGTCTACCGCGTAGGACTCCTGCACTCGGATCGGCGCCAGATAGCGTTTTTCGTCAGTGGCTGCAAATTTTATGGACAGGCGTTCAAAGCGCTTCAGGGCGAGGTCCTCGAACTGCTCCTGGAGCTCGTGGGCCGGGATATCCCCGTAAGTCATGAAGATGGCGTTACTGGGGTGGTAGTGTGTCTCGTAGAAACGCTTGAGCTGAGCATAACTGAGATCAGGAATATGAGTCGGCTCACCACCACTGTTGTAGTGGTAGGTGCTGGTCGGGAACAGATAGCTGGTGACGGTCTGCCACAGGCGAGCCGTGGCAGAGCTCATGGCACCTTTCATTTCATTAAATACAACGCCCTTGTATTGCAGATCACTATCCGGGTTGCTGTCTTCTGCAAATGCCAGTCGATGGCCTTCCTGGGCAAAGTCCAGTTCGTCAAGATTCGAGAAAAACACTGCATCCATATAAACCTGCAGCAGGTTGTTAAAGTCTTTTCTGTTTTTGCTTGCAAATGGGTAGGCGGTGCAGTCACTGCTGGTGAAGGCGTTCATGAAGGTATTGAGTGAACGCCTGATCATCATGAAGAAGGGGTCGCGAACCGGATATTTCTCACTGCCACACAGTGCTGTGTGTTCAAGGATATGGGCGACACCGGTCGAGTCCATTGGCAGGGTGCGAAGCGCCACCATGAAAACATTCTCCGGGTTGTCAGACGCCAGGTGATAGTGGCGCGCTCCGGTTTTTATATGTTCAAACTCCTGGACCTCCAGCTGCAAAGAGGGGATGGCATGGCTGCGCAGCCACTGAAAGCTGGGGTGAGTCTGCGATGGCATTTGCTGACTGGAGGTTTGACTCATTACGGGCGATGTCCTCTTTTAATTCATGATTACCAGATGGAGGGCTGTCAGTTCGGCTTTTGCGCCAGACAGGCAGTTGTGCAGTGCCAGGGTCTGGTCCTTCAGGAACTGAATTTCCTCGTCTCTTATATTGGGGTTGCGCTGCTTTAATGCAAGCAGTCGTTTGATTTCCTGCATCTGGGCCTCAAGCATGGTTTTGCTTGTCTGGCTGCTTAGCTGTTTGCACTGTTCGCTTGCCAGCTGATTGCCCGTTTGCAGCAGGTCCAGCACGGACTGTCGGTTTTCCTCAAGAAACTGTGCTGCAGCGGAACGCTCAACGGCCTGCTGTGTGCTGCCGGGGTAAGCAGATGTCAATGTGACCGGCTCACCTTCCTCATTCAGTGTCAGTGTGACATTGATTGAGCTGTCCGTGAGGTATTTTTGCACCTGCAGCTGCGCCGGCGCGTCGACCCTGATCCGGTACAGTAGTTGTAGCACGAATTCACCAGTTTGCGGCTGATTCGGGTTAGTGGTCCGGTCGCTGCGGGAGGTGCTGATGCAGGCATTGCCATGCGTGGTTGCCAGTACCAGGTCCAATGCACCAATCACCATGGGATGCTGCCAGGTCAGATGGGCCAGGTCGTCCCGGACCAGCGCCAGCTGGCGGTCGAAACAGGCGTCAATACCGGCGTCCGGCAGCCCGGGAAAGGCAGGTATCAGCATGTCTTCGCTGGGGACGATGGTGATGCTGCCGTCGCTGTGGCGCTCATTAAAAACACCATAGTGATCGAGAACGTCGACAAGCCAGCTGTCCAGTGAGCTGTTGGCTTCAAATCGCTGGATGGCTGAGATGATTGTCTGCGCTGCGGCAGCGTCAAAAGAGTTCATGTCCAGCAGCTGGTCACGTCCATGCTCCAATGATTGGCACACGCTCTCGTGATGCGCTCTGGCGGCGGCCAGAAAGTCTTCAAATTCAGCAGTCTTAACATCCTGCCCGCTGTCGGCGAGGCGAATACAGTCCTGAAGCTGTTCACGAAAGGCCGCCCAGGTCTGCCAGGCACCCGGTGCAATCTGACAAAAGGCGTTCAATGCCCGGTGATACCAGTTAAACAGTACCTCCTGAGAGGTATTACGCTGGTAGGGTACGTGAATCTGGATGGTGTGGGTCTGTCCTATTCGATCCAGCCTGCCGATGCGCTGCTCCAGCACATCGGGGCTGCCGGGCAAATCATACAGAATCAGGTTGCGACAGAACTGGAAGTTGCGGCCTTCACTGCCTATTTCTGAACAGATCAGTATGCGCGCCGCGTCAGGCTCATCGCTGGCAAAGTAGGCCGCGGCCCGATCACGCTCCAGCAGGCTCATGCCGCGGTGAAAGACACTGCAGCGCACGCCAGCCAGCCGGAGCTGTTCTTCCAGCGCCATAACGGTGGCATCATCAGAGCATATCAGCAGTGTCTTGCTGCGATGCTCGTCCAGCCACTGTCGCAGCCAGGCAAGACGAGGATCAGTGTCAGAGCTCATCGACTTGTCCTGGCTGGATTGCGCAGACACTGCCGAGCCTGGCAACGGCCAGGGGTGCAGTTCACGCTCGGGCATGTTGCCCAGCGCCCGGCGAGTATTCCTGAACAAAATCCGCCCGGTGCCATGCTGGTCCAGCAAGCGACGGATTTCGTCGCTATCCACTGGCGAGATATTCCTGATTTTTTCTATTCGTTCGGCGATTTCCTGATAGCGGTGCTGTTCAGCCTGAAACTGCTCAAAATCGTTGAACCGGGCGGGGTCGATCAGTCTTAGCAGCGCGAAAAAATTCGACTGACCCATTTGTTCAGGTGTTGCCGACAGAAGTAACAGTCCCTTTGTGGTGGCAGCCAGGCTCGCCAGTGCCTGATAGGCTTCGGTATCGGGCAGGGCTTGTGCAGGCGAACTTTCCAGTTGCAGTTGCAGGTGGTGTGCCTCATCAACAATGCACAGATCCCACTCTACCGACCGTGCACTCGCCAGATGCGCGGGGGTGTTGAGGAATAGCGACAGGGGGCATAACACCAGCTGACTGGTGGCGAAGGGATTGACCTCGCCGCTTTCGATTAACGCCTGGTAGCGCGGCCCATCAATGATGGTGAACAGCAGATTAAAGCGTCGCAGCATTTCCACCAGCCACTGGTGCAGCAGCGGCTCTGGAACCACAATCAGAACGCGGTTTGCCAGCCCCAGCGTCAACTGCTGCTGCATAATCAGACCGGCCTCTATCGTTTTGCCCAGTCCCACTTCGTCAGCCAGCATGACGCGCGGTGCGTAGCGGCTGGCGACTTCGCTGGCAATATAATACTGGTGTGGAATCAGGTCAGCGCGCGCGCTGCACAGGCCCATCAGGCCGCTGCTCTGGGCGCGCTGAAGCAGGTCGCTGGTTCGTCGCCGCAGCTCAAACCATGTCGCCGACTCGTACTGGCCTGCCAGTAGACGATCCAGTGGCCGGTTCATACTCAGTGCGTCAGGTAAGGCCTGCTCCGGCAAAGGCTGGGGTGGTTCGTCATTGACGCGAACCATGTAAACGAAAGTGTGGTTGCTACCTTCGTGGCGGGCTTCAATGACTGCGTCAAGCGGCGGCTCGTCGCCGGAGCCGGGAAGGCTGACGGGGTCCCCCGAAGCGAGTCGTAAGCGGGTCAGAGGGGCCTGGGCCTGAGCATAACGACGGGTTTGCTGACATGAGCGAAAGGCGACTGTCACTGTGCGGTGATCGAGGTCGCTTACTATGCCAAGCCCTAATTCTGGCTCTGTGTCGCTGATCCATCTCTGTCCCAGTGCGAAAGTACGTGCGTCAGGCATGAGTTTAGGGTGTTCCTGCGGGTGGTTCGACATTTAATGTTTGACTGGCAGCCTCTGCAGGAGGCAGTTCCAGTGTCAGGCGTCCAAGTTTACCTTCCCGGAAGTCATGCAGGAGTATCTCCGATACTCGGTGCCAGTCGGTGTCACCGCGCTGGGTCCGACAGGCACGACGCTCGGCCAGCATGCTCATGAACTCTTCTGCAGAGCCGGGGAGCGGCTGTATGCGGTATCGCTCTATAAGTGCCTCCGGAAAATCCCGGAGCAGAAACTCGGCAGCTTCCATGGCAACATCCTCAAACACAATGGCAGTGTTGCGGATCGCGCCAGCGGCCGCCAGCCGGTAGGCCGCGTCCTGATCTTCCAGGCGGGGCCAGAGAACGCCTGGCGTGTCGAACAGGAACCACTGTTCATTAAGTTTGATGCGTTGCTGGTTCTTGGTCACGGCGGGTTCGTTGCCGGTTTTGGCCAGTTTGCGACCGCTGATCTGATTCAACAAAGTGGATTTGCCAACATTGGGGATGCCAATAATCGCAGCGCTGTAGCGGCGTTTCTGGTGTTGGGCCAGGCGCTGGCAGTGCGTCACAATGGTGGCTGGAAACAGAAGCTGGCCAGAGCCATTGGGAAGTGCAGAGCTCTCACCGGCGCGCGTCAGGTGTTTCACCCAGGCGCGTGTCGCGTCCGGATTGGCGAGGTCAGCCTTGTTCAGTATATGCAGGCAGGGTTTGTGATGCTGTCGGCGCATCTTGTGCAGCAGAGGGTTGCTGCTTGCTGCAGGCATGCGGGCATCGAGTACTTCAATGACTACATCGACCTGTTCGATCAGTTTGGCCAGTTCCTTGTTGGCCTTGAACATATGTCCGGGATACCAGGAAATCGTCATAGTGCGGGAGGTTCAGGATGTCAGTGCGGGGGCGCATGATAACACGTTGGAATAATCTGTCGTGCTCGACGTTAGATCGGGGTAAGACTTGCGTCGTGTTATACTCCGGCTTCAACGGTAAAACGTATTATCAGACAGTTTGCGGGCCTTTTGCCGCCAGTGTTGATAGATAGCAGATGACAGAAAAGATCGGGAGGGTGTATACCAGATGACATCAGGACCTATGCAGCAACGGATACACCGGCGGGTGATTGCCGATTTGTCGCCCGAGCATTTTGAGCTGATCAATGAAAGTCATCGCCACAGCGGACCAGCCACAGAGTCTCATTTCAAGCTGATTCTGGCGTCACCGCAGTTCATTGGCCTGAACGCGGTAAAGCGACACCAGTTGGTCTATCAGGTGCTGGCCAGCGAATTAAAGGACGGTGTGCACGCCTTGGCGATGCATCTGTATACCCCTGAGGAGTGGTCAGAGAAGGGGGGGGCGGTGGCTGCTTCGCCGGATTGTCGAGGTGGCAGTCTGAGTGGATGAAGCTTGCCAGGAACGGCAAATTCCGTTAATGTGCCGCCCATTCGTGTTCGCAGGATGTGTCGTGAATGCTAGTTAAAGCAAGAGTAAAACAATAATTATCAATACCTTATAGTGAGATTAACCGGTCCTCAGACAGGCGTGAGAAGAAGCGAAGTTTAATGCGCTGCTGAGTGACACAACGATAGAGGAATGATAATCGTGTTTGATTTACTCCGACATCCCCGTTTGCCAGCTGTTGCGCGCACCGCCTGTGTCAGCGCACTTGCCGTGTTTACCTTTACCGCTTTCGCCCAGTACCGACAGACCGGTCCTGTGGTGGACGAGCGCATTATTTTAGATTACACGCAAAACGAAGCAACCGGAGAGGCCACCGTGGTCAGCCCGGAAATGCCGGATTTTGAATCGCTGGGTGATGTCGATACACGCAAAGAAGCATTTTTTGAGTTTCTCAGCAGTTATGTAGAGAACGAAAACCGTAGTATAGCTGCCACCCGTGCTGAGCTGATGCCGATGTGGGAAGTGGTTCGAGACGGCATGCCCCTGTCGGCAGTTGAGCAGGAGCGATTCGCTGAAATAGCAGCTGAATACCGTCTTGACGGAGCCGACCTGAGTACTGCGGAAGGGCGTCTGAATGTGGGGCGCGAACTGGTGCGCCGCGTTGATGTTCTTCCTGAATCACTGGTGCTCGCGCAGGCGGCCAACGAATCAGGCTGGGGTACGTCCCGCTTCGCTCGTGAGGGCAATAACATCTTTGGTCAGTGGTGTTTCGATGAGGGCTGTGGGCTGATCCCCAAACGTCGCGGCGAGTCTCGGTCCCATGAGGTGCGTGCCTTTGCCAGCGTGCAGGCCTCAGTGCGCGCCTATTACCGCAATCTTAATACTCACCGCAGTTATGAAGATCTTCGAGTGCTGCGCGAAGCCATGCGCATGCGTGACATGCCACTGGATTCTCTGGTGCTGGCCCGAGGCCTGACACGATACTCTGAGCGTGGCCAGGCGTATGTGTCAGAGTTGCAGGACATCATTCGCATCAATCAGTTGCGTCATCGCGACAAGTCCTGAGCCTTCAATCGGCATTGTCGGGCGTGCTTCGCGTCCAGAACTTGCTGAACCAGTAGTATCGACTGGTCCCGCGCTTCGGTGCTGTGCAGATGTAATTGAAGCGCCGCATGGCGAATTCCTGGCCTTCGGCTGGCTGAATGCGAAAATGCACCGCGTCGCGATCCAGCCACTCCAGATCCATGGGCTGGCCATTGGCATAACATCCCAGTTGACTGACATTAAAATCCCCTGCCAGCTGCATGGTTACAGCTGGTCGGCGGCTGTCGGTCATTGGCGACACCGGGTCGATCTGCCTGACCTCAAAGGCCAGTGAGTTCAGTTTGGTGGAGGCAGACTCAATATCGGCGTACGAGGCAGCCAATGGGTAACGGGGCAGTGCCCGAAAGTCTGAATGATAACCAACAGCGCCCGAGTTCTGAGCCAGTGCTGTAAACCCCTGGGACTCGATCATGTCGAGGATTTCCAGATCGTATTCACCGTAAGGGTAGGCCAGTATTTTGTGTGACTGTCCGGTCTGTTCCTTGATACGTGCTTCAGCCGTCAACAATTCCTCGCGCAGTCTTTGCAGTCTCCCGGCCTCACTTTCGCCCGGCTGGGCGTCTACCATGTGCGGGTGATACACCATGTGGTTGGCGATAATCACGCCTTGGTCAGCCATCTCGCGTATCTGTGGCCAGGTCAGATACCCTGACTGTTCGTTATCAACAGGTTGAGTGCTGACAAACAGCGTCATCGGGTAATCAAACTCCTTCAGCATGGGCCAGCCTGTGGTGTAGATCGACTCGTAGGCGTCATCGAAAGTCAGCGCTGCGACCTTGTCAGGCATCGGCTCCTGATTCTTGAGCGCCTCAATGACACGATCAAGCGGCCAGACCGCAAAGTCATTATCTCGCAGGTACTCAAGCTGTGTGCGCAGTTCCTGTGCGGTCAGGCTGGTGGAGCGCGGTGTACTGTCAGATACGTGGTGGTAGATCGTAATCACAGCATGCTGGGCGATGGCGGGCGATGCCAGCGCGGCGCTCAGTGACACGGCGCAGGAGGCTAGCTTGATAGCGTTTCTGATGGGGCTGATTTTTGACGGCTTCATTGAGTTCATGGCGCTCTGTTGGAATGGGACTGGTGATGGATGTATCGAAGAATTGACTGTCCCGGTCATTCTGTCCCATATCCTGCAATGAGTTCAATTTAAATCAGTTTTTCTTTATGCGTGGTGGCTTTTGTGGTATAAAAGCGCGCGCTGAAAAACTGGCCCTCACCGCAGGGTGGTCAACAGCGTAATCTAAATAATGTCACACATGCACCGTCACATGTTTCCTGGGTGCCCGACGATCATATCGGTACGGGTTGGAGCATGGGGTGTGTGGAGGCCTAACCCTAAGTAAAAAGGTAATTATCATGACTGCAGTATCCATGAAGGACATGCTGAAGGCCGGCGTTCATTTCGGACACCAGACCCGCTACTGGAACCCGAAGATGAAGCCGTACATTTTCGGCGCCCGTAACAAGATTCACATTATCAACCTGGAGCACACTGTTCCTGCGTTCACCGACGCGCTGATGGCCATTCAGAGCCTGGCGTCGCGCAACAAGAAAATACTGTTTGTTGGCACCAAGCGTGCGGCAGGCAAGATAATCAAGGAACAGGCAGAGCGTGCTGGCATGCCTTATGTTGACCACCGCTGGCTGGGTGGCATGCTGACCAACTACAAGACTATTCGTGGTTCTATCAAGCGTCTGCGCGATCTGGAAGCTCAGGAAACTGACGGCACACTCGAGCGTCTGACCAAGAAAGAAGCGCTGATGCGTCGTCGCGACAAAGACAAGCTGGAGCGCAGCATCGGTGGTATCAAGGATATGGCTGGACTGCCAGACGCACTGTTCGTGATTGACGTTGATCACGAGCGCATTGCAATCACTGAAGCCAACAGCCTGCGAATCCCTGTGATTGGTGTTGTGGACACCAACAGCAATCCAGACGGAATCGACTACCCAATCCCCGGCAACGACGACGCAATTCGCGCCATCGAACTGTATGCGCGGGCTGTGGCTGATGCCTGTCTGGCTGGTCGTAACCAGGGGAACCAACTGGGTGACAGCGATTTTGTGGAAGTAGACGAAGCAGCACAGGCCAGCGCGCCTGAAGCGGCAGCTGACGAGAACAGCGCGTCTGCCTGATGGCTGTATGAGTGCTGCCGGCAAACGGCAGCATTCATCATCGGTTGAGTAACTCCATTTTTCGAAGAAAAGGGGCTAGGCCCCTTTTTTTCAAAGTATTCTAAGTATTTAGACATTAATATAGAGATAATTTGAGGCGTTTATTATGGCTAACATTACAGCAGGTATGGTCAAGGAGCTGCGTGAGCGCACCGGTCTGGGCATGATGGATTGCAAAAAGGCTCTGGTTGAAGCCGACGGCGACATGGAAAAAGCGATTGAAGACCTGCGCAAGTCAAGCGGCCTGAAGGCAGCCAAGAAGGCCGGTCGTACTGCTGCTGAAGGCGTTGTGATCACACGTGTGGCGGACGATGGCAGCTACGCAGTTGTGGTCGAAGTTAACAGTGAAACAGACTTCGTGGCACGCGATGACAATTTCCTGGCCTTTGCCAACAAAATCACTGAACAGGCTTTTGCTGGCAAGGAAAGTGACGTTGAGAAGCTGCTGGCTTCCGGCATCGAAGACGAGCGTCAGGCGCTGGTACAGAAGATTGGTGAGAACATTAATCTGCGTCGGATTCAGGTAGTTGAAGCGCCTGCCGGCGGTGTCGTTGACGCATACGTGCACAGCAATAACCGTATTGCGGTGCTGGTCGCCCTTTCCGGCGGTAATGCCGACCTGGCGCGTGATGTAGCGATGCATGTTGCAGCCGTGAACCCAATGGTTGTCCGCGCTGATGACGTTCCTCAGGAAGTTCTGGACAAAGAGCGCGAGATATTCACGGCCCAGGCGGCAGAGAGTGGTAAGCCTGCAGAGATCATCGCCAAGATGATCGAAGGCCGTATCCGCAAATACGTGTCAGAAATTACGCTGCTGGAACAGGCATTCGTCAAGGATCCTGATCAGACCGTAGGCGCCTTGCTGAAGGCAGCTGGTGCCGACGTGGTTGGATTTGTCCGCTACGAAGTCGGTGAGGGTATCGAGAAAGAAGTAGTCGATTTTGCTGAAGAAGTTGCTGCGCAGGCAGCGGCCGCCAAAAAGCAGTAATATCAGTCTCGCTGGGTCTGCAACCGGCAATAAACGGTTGCAGATCCGGCAGCTGACTGGAGATGCGTCCTAACACAGAACCCTTGACTGGAGTAACCCATGGCAAAAGCGGATAAAAAGTACAAACGCATACTCCTGAAATTGAGCGGCGAAGCGCTGATGGGTGAGGCCGAGTTCGGTATCGATCCCAAAGTGCTAGACCGCATGGCAGTCGAGGTTGGGCAGCTGATAGGCCTTGGTATAGAGGTTGGCATGGTTATCGGTGGCGGCAACCTGTTCCGCGGCGCCGCATTGCACTCGGCAGGTATGGAGCGTGTTACCGGCGATCACATGGGTATGCTGGCAACCGTCATGAATGCGCTGGCCATGCGTGATGCGCTGGAGCGAGCCGGCATATCAACCCGTGTCATGTCTGCAATACCCATGAGTGGCGTGGTGGAGCACTATGACCGTCGAGCAGCCATAAGACACTTGCGCAATGGCGACGTAGTCATCTTCGCTGCCGGTACCGGCAATCCATTTTTTACCACCGACTCGGCAGCCTGCCTGCGCGGCATCGAAATTGATGCGCAACTGGTGCTCAAAGCTACCAAAGTTGATGGTGTCTACTCAGCAGATCCAATGCGAGTGCCAGATGCCGTCAAATACGACTACCTGACATATGATGAAGTACTCGACAAAAAGCTGGGGGTCATGGATCTCACAGCAATCTGTCTGGTGCGCGATCACGATATTCCGGTCTGCGTGTTTAACATGCAGAAACCCGGGTCGCTGTTGAATAATGTAATGGGAACAACCGATGGCACGCTGATTGGCGTCGTCCGACCAGAAGTCTGACAGGGGAACGTAATGATTGAAGAGATCATCAAAGATGCCGGCGAGCGCATGGACAAATCCATCCAGTCGCTGGAGCTGGCGTTTAATAAAATTCGGACAGGCCGCGCCCATCCGGGCATCCTGGACAGTGTAAACGTGCCTTACTACGGTGCTGACACACCGCTTAATCAGCTTGCCAATATTACCGTTGAGGAAGGTCGACTGCTGGTTGTGACTCCGTGGGAGCGCCCCCTGATTGGTGATATAGAAAAAGCAATCATGAAATCAGACCTGGGCCTCAATCCATCCAACAATGGTGAGTCCATCCGCGTACCGATGCCAGCCCTGACGGAAGAGACCCGTCGCGAATATACCAAACAGGCGAAGGCCGAAGCGGAAAACGCGCGAGTCGCGATCCGCAATATTCGTCGCGATGCCAACAGTACGCTCAAAGATCTGCTTAAGGACAAGGAGATCAGCGAAGACGAGCAGCGCCGTGCAGAAGAGCGCATCCAGAAGTTGACTGATAAACACATTGCGGCTGTTGAAGCCACATACAGCGAGAAAGAGAAAGACTTGCTGTCAATCTGAAACCCTGGGTGGAACCGGATATGCAGAACAAGGATGGTGACGCGCAGACAGACGCTCGCAGCTTGCCACAGCATGTTGCCATCATCATGGATGGCAATAACAGATGGGCGCGCAGTCGCGGCGAGCGTGGTGCGGTAGGGCATCGAGTGGGGGCGCAGATTGCCAGGGACGTAGTGTTTGGATGTGTGGATCGTGGAATTCCCTACCTGACTCTGTTTGCCTTCAGCAGCGAGAACTGGCTGCGGCCCCGCAAGGAAGTACAAGGCCTGATGGCACTGTTTCTGAATGTCCTGCAGCGCCATGAGATTGGCATGATGCATGAGCGTAATGTGCGACTGCAGTTCATTGGCAATCGCAGCTCCTTTGCGCCCCGGCTGCAGCGGCACATGAATGACGTTGAAAAACTGACGCGCAATAATACCGGGACGGTTGTGACTGTTGCGGCGGACTATGGTGGGCGCTGGGATATCGCACAGGCCGCCAGAGTCATGGCTGAGAAGGTTCAGCAGGGGGAGATTGCGGCATCCGATATCACCCCAGAGCTGCTTCAGCAGCACATATGTCTGGGGGATGTTCCTGAGCCGGATTTGTGCATACGAACTGGTGGCGAGCAACGCATCAGCAATTTTTTGTTGTGGCAGTTCGCCTATACTGAGTTCTATTTTACAGAGTGCTTCTGGCCTGATTTTAATGATCAGGTTTTTCAGCTGGCACTGGATGATTACAGTCGTCGACAGCGCCGTTTTGGCAGACAATCTGGTAGCGACGACGAATTGAACAATAACTAGAGGTTTGAATTGCTCAGGCAGAGAGTTCTGACAGCCATCGTCATGTTGCTCGGGTTGTACCTTGGCACGGCCTGGCTACCAGCGCCGTATTTTGCAGTGTTTCTTGGTCTGGTTTTGCTGCCGGCACTCTGGGAGTGGGGGCAGCTGATGGGCCTGCGGCGCGCTGCAGAGCAGGCAGTGTGGACGCTGGGGTTTGCCGCAATTCTGCTGCTCACCCTATTACTGATGTCACGCTCATCTGTACCGGAGGCAGGCCTCGATATAACAGATCAGTCACTGGGCACGGCAATTTCCTCAATTAACGAAACGGCCCTCACATTGCTGATGGCTTTCGCGACGCTGTTCTGGTTCTGGGTTTTCTGGACCATCCGGCAGTACCCCGGTGGTCAGCATCGCTGGCAACAGCGCTGGAAAATCGGCGCACTCGGTGTGCTTTGTCTGCTGCCTACCTGGCTGGGACTTTACTATCTCAAGATGATTGAATCCTCAGGTGTGCTGGTTTTTGTGCTGGTGGCTCTGGTAAGTGTCGTCGACATAGGAGCGTATTTCAGCGGTCGTAAATGGGGTAACAGACGCCTGGCACCCGCTTTGAGCCCGAAGAAGTCCTGGGCCGGGTTCTGGGGTGGCCTGGCAAGCTGCGTTGCTTTGACTGCACTCCTGCTGGCCTGGCTGCACAGTCGTCAGCCACTGAGCATTGATTTATGGGCGCTGTTGATGTGTCTGGCGGTACTGCTGGCTGTTCTGTCGGTGGTCGGTGATCTCTTCGAGAGCATGCTCAAACGCCATCGCGGTCTTAAAGACAGTGGCCGCAGCCTGCCGGGTCATGGTGGTGTGCTTGATCGTATCGATAGCCTGATGGCTGCAACACCCGTATTTGTGCTAGCCCTGATTCTGCTCCGCGCCATGCCGGAGGTCCTGTGAACGTAACGGAAAAGCGATTGACGGTACTCGGGTCTACCGGCTCGGTTGGCGTCAGCACGCTGGATGTGGTCCGCAAAAATCCGCAGTTCTCTATTTATGCCCTGACTGCAAACACCAATCACCAGTTGATGACGCAGCAGTGTCTTGAGTTCGCACCTGCTTATGCAGTCATGACTGATGCTGATGCCGCGCAGCAGCTGCGACAGGCCTTGCAGGCTGCTGGTAGCAAAACCGTGGTACTGGGCGGTGTGGAAGCGCAGTCGCAGGTAGCCAGCGCCCCGGAAGTTGACGCCGTAATGGCTGCAATTGTCGGCGCGGTAGGGATGCTCCCGGCGCTGGCTGCGGCATCAAACGGCAAGCTGGTGTTGCTTGCAAACAAGGAGGCGCTGGTCATGGCTGGCGAGCTGTTTATGCAGGCTGCCCGGGAAAGCCAGGCGACAATCCTGCCAATAGACAGTGAGCACAATGCGATCTTTCAGTGTCTGCCTGTCTCGGCTCAGCAGGGTCAATCCGACCTGCTGAAGTCCGGTATCCGCAAAGTGGTGCTGACAGCCAGCGGCGGACCATTCCTGAACGCCGATCCCAGCCAGCTGGACCGGGTAACCCCGGAACAGGCCTGCAAGCACCCAAACTGGTCAATGGGGCGCAAAATTTCAGTCGATTCGGCAACCATGATGAATAAGGGGCTGGAGTTCATAGAGGCCTGCTATCTGTTCGATCTTGCCCCGGACCGTGTTGATGTATTGGTTCATCCGCAGAGTATCGTTCATTCCATGGTGGAGTACGAAGACGGGTCGGTGCTGGCCCAGCTGGGCAGCCCTGACATGCGCGTACCCATTGCGCATGCACTGGGCTGGCCGTCCCGGATCAGCTCCGGTGCGAGCTTTCTCGACCTTGCGGCAGGTCCGGATCTTCAGTTTATGCGGCCTGACATGACACGCTTTCCCTGTCTTGAACTGGGAATCGAAGCGGCCAGGCGCGGTGGCGCCTCGCCGGCAGTCCTTAATGCTGCCAATGAAGTGGCGGTGGCTGCATTCCTGGGCAGACGGGTGGCGTTTACTGACATATCACGTATCATCGCCGCCACACTTGAGCAAATAACTTGTCGCGGGCCGGTCTCACTGGCTATGATTCAAGAGATGGATACGCAGGCGAGGTCGGTGGCAGGCGAAATAGTTGCCACCTTGCAAAGACGCTCACGCACTGCATAACAATCCGGTGGAGTTTATGCTGCAAACCCTGATAGTCAATATACTGGCCCTGATTGTCACGCTGGGCATTCTCGTTACCATTCACGAGTTTGGACACTTCTGGGTGGCGAGGCGCTGTGGCGTCAAGGTGCTGCGTTTTTCCATTGGTTTCGGCAAGGCAGTAAAAACCTGGGTGGGCAAGGATGGCACTGAGTACGTCATTGCCCCGATTCCACTGGGTGGTTACGTGAAGATGCTGGGCCAGGAAGACACCAACGCGGAAGCCGGCAGCTCGGTACCCGAATCGCAGCGCCATATGGCTTTCAACTACAAACCCATCTGGCAGAGATTTGCCATTGTAGCAGCGGGCCCGCTGGCCAACTTCCTGCTGGCGATTCTGGTGTTCTGGATAATCAATGTTGCCTACGGCCAACGTGGTATTGCGCCGGTGATTGCCAATGTGGAGAGTGAATCACCGGCATGGCAGGCAGGTCTGCGCCCGGGTGACGAAATACTGGCGGTCGATGGTCAACCAGTGGACATCTGGCAGCAGGTGGTCATGGCGCTGCTTGACCGAATGGGCGAGAGCGGCGCGGTGAACATTTCGGCATCACCAGGCAACAGCGATGCCGTGAATGAGTACAATCTGCCCATCAGCAACTGGTTGTCAGACACCACCGAACCTAACCCGCTTGCCGAACTGGGCATCGTGCAGTATGAGATTCCTCCAATTATCGACATGATTGTGCCCGGTGGAGCTGCCGAGTCGGGCGGCCTGCAATCCGGAGATCGGATCATTGCAGCCGATGGCGAGACGGTAAGCGACTGGATGCAGTGGGTCAATATCGTTAGAGGCTCTGCGGAACTGCCATTGGATGTTGTTGTCCAACGCGGAGCATCCGAAGTGGCATTAACATTGGTGCCAGACGCCGGGCAGGCGCAGGATGGAAGTCGTATTGGTGTGATCGGGGCTGGTGTGCAGGCATTTGATCTGTACGGAAGCCTGCCGCCGGAGCATCGCCGCGAGGTGTCTTATAACCCGCTGACGGCAATCGCCCCGGCGGTAGTGGAAACCTGGGATAAGTCGGTGTTTGTGCTGGACTCCATCAAAAAGATGGTTGTTGGGCTGATTTCCGTCAAGAATATCAATGGTCCGATTACCATTGCCCAGGTTGCTGGTGAAACGGCGACATATGGTCTGGAAGTATATCTCGGCTTTTTGGCAATTCTCAGTATAAGTCTGGGCGTGCTTAATCTGCTGCCCATACCGGTGCTCGATGGAGGTCATTTGTTGTATTACACCATAGAAGCTATCATACGCCGTCCCGTGCCAGAGCGCGTTCAGGCGATGGGCTTGCAACTGGGATTGCTGATGATCGGGGGTATCATGATGTTGGCCCTGTATAACGATGTGACTCGACTGCTGTAAATGACGGCAGGGCACGGCTGACATCAAAAAATTTACCAAGAATAAGTCCGGACTCGTTAGAACTTCATGATTAGAATTTGCCGTAGTGTATTGCTGACGAGTGCCTTATTGGGCACTACCGTCATGACCACCAGTGTTCCAACAGTCGCCCAGAATCAGCAACAGGGCTTCGAAATCACCGATATCCGAATTGACGGGCTGCAACGCATCTCTCCGGGGGTGATGTTCAGCCTGCTGCCAGTCAGTATTGGTGACTACTTTGAACCCGGTATGGCTGCGCAGGTCATTCGGGCCATTACCGAATCACAGTACTTTGAGGAGGTCGAAGTCGCCCGTGAAGATGGCGTCCTCCTGATAACGGTTCTTGAACGTCCGTCGGTTAGTGAAATCAATATTTCGGGTAACCGTGTTCTGCAGACAGAAGATATTCTGCGCAATATGGAATCCGCTGAGATTGTTGAGGGGGGGATCTTTACCCGCTCTACGCTGGAAGCAATCCGCCAGGGCATTCAGGAGGTGTATTCGTCACGTGGGCGATATGGCACCACCGTAGATATCGAAGTAACTGATCTGCCACGTAATCGTGTTGCCATCGACATGACGGTAAACGAAGGTGAGGAAAGTCGCATTCGCGGTGTCAATGTCGTTGGAAATACCGTTTACGAAAATGACGAACTGCTGGAGCTGATGGACCTGGGTGTGAAACCCTGGTATCTGCCTTTCAGCGGTCGTGACAATTATTCGCGCGAGCAGTTCGAAGGTGACCTCGAACGTATCACGTCACACTATCTGGACAACGGCTTTGCCCGATTCAATATCGATTCGACACCCGTTTCAGTAACCCCGGATAACGAAGAGATCTATATCACCATCAATGTCAGTGAAGGGCAGGCCTACACGGTCAGCAATGTGGACCTGGTGGGTGACCTGGTTAATGCCGAAGCGATTCTGCGCGCCTACACACTGGTGGGTCCCGGCCAGACTTATTCCCAGGCGCTGATCACGGCCAGCGAAGAATACATGACGCAGATTCTTGGCAACCTGGGTTATGCCTTCGCTGAAGTTGAAGGTGTGCCAGAGGTAAACGACGAAGATCAGACAGTTGAAGTGATTTTTTATGTTGAACCCGGTGCACGGACCTACGTCAATCGCATCAACTACCGGGGCAACATGGCGACAGCTGACGATGTGCTGCGCCGCGAAATGCGACAGCTCGAAAGTGCACCGGCCTCAAGTCAGCAGATCGAATTTTCCAAAGTGCGCCTCGAGCGCCTTGGTTACTTCTCCACGGTCGAAGTGGAAACCGTTGAAGTACCGGGCATGACCGACCAGATTGATGTCGAATTCGACGTTGAAGAGCAGAACTTCGGCAGCATCTCATTCAGTGTTGGTTCCGGTGGCGGTGGCGACTGGTTTATTTCCACAGATCTGCAGGCCGAAAACTTTCTGGGGACGGGACGAACAGTGTCTGTAGGTCTGAACCGCAGCTATTACAGCTCCAGTGCGCGCTTCAGTTACGTCGATCCTTATTACACGCCTGATGGCGTCAGCCGCGGCTTCAGTCTGTTCGCCCAGAAGCAGGACTCATTCCTGAACGTGGCCAGTTTCTCGACGACGTCCTATGGCGGCTCAGTCAGCTTCAGCTATCCTATCGATGAATTCCAGCAGATTGGTTATAACCTGGGTTACAGCCACACGGAATTGACTTCCGGCACCGGCTTCTCCGTGCAGGAAATCGAATCTACACCCAAACTGAATCCGAATATCAATCGCTACATTATCAGTCCGGCGAATATCAATCCCTGGGAGGGGCCCGTGCGTGATGCCATTTTTGGCAACGTCAGTGACCTGCCGGAGGAGTATCTCAATCAGGGTGGTGAGCCGGGTTTCATTGATAAGTATGGTCGCTCTTTCGACAATTTCACTATCACTACCAACTGGATCCGCAACACGCTGAACAGAGGCCAGCTGGCTACCCGAGGCTTCTTCCAGCAGGCGTCGGCAGAAATAACCCTGCCAGGCAGCGATCTGGAGTATTACCGCCTTAGTTACAACACTGACTATTACAAGCCGGTGTTTGGCGAAGACTGGGTATTCCGCTTGCGAACCAATTTTGGTTACGGTGACGGTTATGGCGATACTGGTGAGCTGCCGTTCTTCCAGAACTATTTTGCTGGTGGTCTTGCCTACAACGGTTCTGTTCGCGGCTTTGAAGAAAACAGCCTGGGACCGCGCAGTACACCGCCTGCCATATACAGCACAGACTTCACCGAGCTGACAAAAGATGAAAATGGCGACATCATCATCAATGAGGCAGGCAGTCCGCAGGGTTTTGACCGTAACTCACAGGGCTACGTAACGGCGCCGGTGCTTGATGAGAACAATCAGCCCATACTGGACGAAAATGGCAACCAGTTGCGCCAATTGGTCACCAGTACGCGGGATATCTACGGCGATCGTAACAATTTTGGTGGCAACCTGCTGACCACAGCTTCGTTCGAGCTGCTGTTCCCGCTGCCGTTTGTTGATGATCGTAGCCGTGTCCGTTCAAGCCTGTTTGTTGACGTTGGCAGTGTGTTCTCAACGGATTGCACTCTGCGTCAGACGCGCAACAATAACTGCTCCGATTTCGATGCTGGCGAGTTGCGTTACTCGGTTGGTGTTGGCGTGACCTATCTGTCGCCATTTGGACCTTTGACTTTCTACCTGGCCAAACCGTTCACCAAGGACGACAACGACCGTACCAAGAGTTTCGACTTTACGATTGGAGCAGGTTTCTGATCACAGTGCTATAATGCGCCTCCCTGATCAACTGGTCAGGGCCAAATTCATGTAAGTTTCTAATTGTTTAGAATAGGGTGATGATGATGAGAAAGATGATGATACTGGTTGCTGCCTGGCTGCTGGTTGGCAACACGGCAATGGCGCAGTCGCAACCGGTTATAGGTATCATTAACCTCGAACAGGCACTGTTTAACACAGATGCTGCCCGCCAGCTGGAAGCGAACACCCGTAGTCAATTTGCGTCTGATGAGCAGCGTCTGGAACGATTGAACACTGAGTTGCGCGAGATCATTGAGCGTGCGCAGCGTGATGAATCCATCCTGAGCGAGCAGGAACTGCAGCAGCTTAACTCCGACGCCGAAGAGCGTCAGGTACAGATGCAGGTTATTGCAGAGCGCCTGCAGAATGCCTGGAATCAGCGTCAGCAACAGTTCATTGAAAGCCAGCGTCAGTTCCTCGGACAGGCAATTGAGGCGGTGGTTGAAGAAGGCAATTACGATCTGGTTCTCAATGCAGAGTCAGTTGCATACTTCAATAACAGCTATGACATCACTGCGCTGGTGACGGCGAAACTCAACGAGCTGGCACAATAAGCGCCCTGAAGTTGCGGTAAAGATGATGGGATCTGTCACGCTGGGTGAGTTGGCACAGCATCTTCGCGCTGAGCTGAATGATGCTGGCCAGCGGGTGACAGATCTTCCCATCACAGGTCTTGCGACCCTTGCCACAGCTACATCCGGTCAACTCAGTTTTCTCAGTAATCCCAAGTATATCAAGCAGCTGGCGAAGTCAGATGCCTCAGCGTTTATTGTGCACCCGGATATGCTTGAGCTGGTCAGCAAACCTTGCCTGGTGACCCGCAAGCCCTACGTCGCTTACGCGCATGCGTCACAACTGTTCGACAGCATGGAAGCGCAGGAATCCAGGGCAGATAACGACGGATCCGGTATCGATGCCAGTGCGAGAGTCAGTCCGCAGGCAGTAATAGGTGAAAGAGTTGTCATTGGGCCCGGCGCTGTCATAGATGCAGACGTCGTTATTGGTGACGGCACGCGGATAGGCGCCAATGTCAGCATAGGTCGCGGTTCCCGCCTTGGCAGCGACTGTGTCATCCACGCCAATGTCAGTATTTATCACCGGGTATGTATCGGAAGACGTGTTATTTTGCACTCTTCCGTTGTTATCGGCGCTGATGGATTCGGATTTGCCTTCGATGGTGAGCGTTCAGTGAAGATCGCCCAGCTTGGGTCTGTCACATTGGGAGACGACGTCGAAGTAGGGGCGGGCAGTACCATTGATCGCGGAGCTCTGGACGACACCGTGATTGGTAACGGCGTAAAGATAGACAATCAGGTCCAGATTGGGCATAACTGCACAGTAGGGGATCACACGGTCATCTGCGGATGTACCGCATTGGCCGGCAGCACTCACATTGGTCGCTACTGCCTTATAGGCGGTGGTGTAGGAATAACCGGACATCTGACAATTGCCGACAAAGTAAGCATTGGGGCGATGTCCATGGTCAGTCGTTCTGTGGACAAGCCAGGTGTTTATGCATCGGGCGCTATCCTGCAGGAAAGCAGTCAATGGCGCCGTAATGCGGTGGCGCAGACCAAGCTGGCGGACCTGTCTAAAGCGCTGCGAACTATTGAAAAGCAACTGGGCAAACGCCAGTTGTGACACTCAGGAATAAAACTATGATGAATGTGGAAGAAATCAAGGAGTACCTGCCCCAGCGATACCCGTTTTTACTGGTGGATCGTGTGGTCAGCATGGAGCTGGGCAAATCAATCGTGGCGTACAAAAATGTCACTGTGAATGAACCCTTTTTTAACGGGCACTTCCCAGATTATCCGATTATGCCGGGCGTTCTCATTATTGAGGCGCTGGCTCAGGCTGCCGGTGTGCTGGGCTTCAAAAGCCAGGAGAAAAAGCCCAAGGACGGCTATCTGTACTACTTTGTAGGCGCGGATGAAGTCCGACTGAAACGGCCCGTTGTGCCAGGCGATCGACTGACGCTGGAAGCCAGCATCCTGACCAGCAAGCGCGGGATCTACAAATTCCAGTGCCGCGCTTCCGTCGACAATGAACTTGTCGGAGAAGCGACAATCATGTGCGCAGAGAGGAAACGAGAACAGTGATAGACCCGCGCGCGATCATTGACCCTTCTGCCAAAATAGCTGACAACGTCAGTATTGGGCCCTGGAGTATTATCGGTCCCAATGTAGAAATTGGTGAAGGAACGACCATAGCGTCTCATGTCGTTATCAAATCGAACACCCGGTTGGGCAAAGGTAACCAGGTGTACCAGTTTGCATCTGTTGGTGAGGATCCGGCTGACAAGAAATTTGCTGGAGAAGATACCTGGCTGGAAGTAGGCGATAACAATATCATCAGAGAAGGCTGCACGCTGCACAGAGGCACCGGTGCGGGTGGGTCGTATACGCGTATTGGCAGTAATAACCTGCTGATGGCCTACGTGCACATTGCGCATGACTGTATTGTCGGGAATAACACGGTATTCGCCAACAACGCAGGTTTATCCGGGCACGCTGAGGTTGATGACTGGGCGATTCTGGGCGGTTTTGCCGGGGTTAACCAGTTTCTACGTATTGGTGCGCATGCCATGGTTGGTGGTATGACACATATTTCGCATGACGTGCCTGCCTATGTGATTGTCAGCGGCTCACCTGCAGCCGTTCGCAGCGTCAACACAGTTGGGCTTGAACGTCGCGGCTTTGACGCAGAAACCGTCAAACTGATTCGGGATGCGTTTAAAACTGTCTATAAGCGTGGCCTGAGCCTGGAAGAGGCGCGTGAAAGTCTGACACCGGTTGCAGAAACAAACCCCGCACTGGCAGTTTTTCTGAAATCCATCACCGGATCGATAAAAGGCATTCACCGCTAGGCGGCCCCGGTTCCAGTCACAACGTTTGTTGATGAGGCAGGTATGCTGATAGGGATCGTTGCCGGAGAAGAGTCTGGCGATATTCTGGGAGCGGGGCTGATGCAGCAGTTGCGTCAGCGTTATCCTGAAGCTCGGTTTATGGGCGTCGGTGGCCCCCGGATGCTCGCGCAGGGATTCGTCAGCATTACCCCCATGGAACGCCTTTCGGTAATGGGGTTTGTTGAACCTCTGGGGCGGTTGCCTGAATTGCTGCGTCTGAAACGGGACTTGCTGTCGCTCTATCAGCGCGAACGTCCTGCCGTCTTTATTGGTATCGACTCACCCGGTTTTAACCTGCGGCTGGAGCAGCCACTGCGTGCGTCCGGTATCAAGACAGTCCATTATGTGAGCCCCAGTGTATGGGCGTGGGGAGAGGGACGCATCAAACGCATTGCTCAATGCGTTGACCTGATGCTGACGCTGTTTCCATTCGAATCAGAAATTTATCGCAGCAATGCAATCCCGGCGCGCTGCGTTGGGCATCCACTGGCAGACGAGACCGACCCCGATGCCGATCAGCAGGCCGTTAAGCTGCATCAGCGGGAGGCCCTGGGGCTGGCCAGTGATGCCGACTGGATATGCCTGATGCCAGGTAGCCGTCGTAACGAAGTGCAGAGGTTGGCACCGGTTTTTCTTGATGCAGCGATTGCCTGTCTGCGCCAGCGCAGCACAGTTCGGTTTGTCATACCCTGTGCCAACGATTCACGCTACCATCAGCTCGTGCAGATGATGGATCAGCACGTGGCGTTGAGTCCGGAAATCAGAAATCACTTTGTATTATTGAACGGCCAGTCGCATCAGGCCATGCAGGCCTGTGATCTGGTTGTACAGGCGTCGGGCACCGCGACGCTGGAAGCCATGTTGCTGCAGCGTCCAATGGTGGTCTGCTACAAACTTGCGCCAATCACCTGGTTGCTGGCGTCGCGTATGTTGCGGGTGCCATGGGTTGCATTGCCCAATCTGCTTGCCGGCAGGCAGCTGGTGCCGGAGTACCTTCAGCACGCAGCCACACCAGAGGCAGTCACGCAGTGTCTGCTGACCTGGCTGAACGAACCGGAACGGACCGAGAATCTGGCTGAAGAGTTTGCCCGGATTCACCGCACTCTGAAACGCGATGCCAACCGTCAGGCTGCTGAGGCTGTAGCAGAGCTGATCGAGACTGAAGCTGGCAGCTGACACCCTGGCGAAACGTAAAGACATGAAGCGCTGCACCAGCCGTGCTTTCTGTTATTAAAAAACAATAACACCAGAAGGAAAGTAGCTTGGTGGATACTGATCTGCAATCTGGATTTGAATTTGCTCCTGACATCTCGGGTCCGATAGCTGGAGTTGATGAAGCCGGTCGGGGGCCTTTGGCCGGGGCCGTTTACGCGGCGGCTGTTATTCTACCTGACAGGTATGAGCTGCCCTTCCTGAATGACTCGAAAAAGCTTACCGAGAGACGACGACTGAATCTGTTTAATCAGATTCAGGAGCAGGCGGTCAGCTACGCGATCGCCTGTGCCGAGCCTGGGGAGATTGACCAGCTGAACATACTGCAGGCCAGCCTGCTGGCTATGCATCGCGCAGTAGACGCTCTCAGTGAAACCCCTGAATTTGTCTTTGTGGATGGCAATCGCTGCCCTGTCTGGTCTTATCGGTCGACTGCTGTTGTACAGGGTGACAGCCGCGTTGATTGCATAGCGGCAGCCTCGATTCTTGCAAAGGTTGCGCGTGACAATGTTATGCTCGAACTGCACGAGCGGTACCCAGGCTACGGCTTTGCAAAGCACAAGGGATATCCAACAGCCGAGCATCTGGCTGCCCTGGAACGACTGGGCCCATGCGACGCCCACCGCCGAAGTTTTGCACCAGTCAAAGCCCGCCTGGCACAGGCACCAAATCTGAGGCTGGTGAGCAGGAATTGATACATTGATGGAGACACACTGACAGATGAGCGGCCTAGACTTTGTCCACCTACGGGTTCACACAGAATACTCTATTGTTGACGGCCTGGTTCGTGTCAAACCGCTGATCAATACCGTCGCCGATGCGGGTATGCCGGCGGTCGCAGTAACAGACCAGAGCAATCTGTTTGCCATGATCAAGTTCTACAGCGGAGCGATGGCGGCAGGTGTAAAACCCATTTGTGGCTGCGATATTCTGGTTGAGAACACGGACAACCGGGAACGCCCGTTTCCCCTGGTGTTGCTGGTCCGTAATCTCAATGGTTACCGCAATCTGACGCGCCTGATTTCCATGTCCTATACACAGAAAGAGGGGCATGGTGACCCGACCATCAAGCGCGAGTGGCTGGAGGCGCATGCTGATGGATTGATTGCTCTGTCAGGCGGCCCGGAGGGCGAAGTTGGGCGATTATTGAATGAGCGCGATATCGCTGGCGCACGCTCTGTGCTTGCCTGGTGGATGAGACTTTTTCCGGAAAGTTTTTTTCTTGAATTGCAGCGCTGTGGTCGCCCTGGTGAAGAGGCCTATATCCAGGCCGCAGTGAATCTTGCCTCGGAAGCCGGCTGTCCCTTGGTCGCTACCAATGATGTTCGCTTTCTCAAACCGGAAGATTTTGAAGCACATGAAGTCAGAGTATGCATTCATGAGCGGCGCACGCTCGATGATCCTCGTCGTCCTCGTCACTACACAGAGTCTCAGTACCTGAAATCACCAGATGAGATGTGTGAGCTTTTTGCCGATATACCGGAGGCGCTGAGCAACACTGTCAGCATAGCCATGCGCTGTAATCTTGATATCGAGCTGGGTAAACCCTTTCTGCCGAATTATCCTGTGCCCTCCGGTATGAGCATGGACGAATATTTTCGCCAGCTCAGCCGCGAGGGTCTGGAGCAGCGACTGCCAAGACTGTTTTATGAATCTCGCGGACGCAGCTACGAGAAGGAGGATGCAGATTGCATAAGCTTCAGAGATCCGTACTACAAGCGTCTCGACTTCGAGCTGAATGTCATTATACAGATGGGATTCCCCGGCTACTTTCTTATCGTCATGGAATTCATCCAGTGGGCCAAAAACAATGGTGTGCCGGTTGGGCCAGGGCGAGGTTCGGGTGCAGGGTCAATTGTCGCGTATGCGCTGGGCATCACTGATCTGGACCCTCTGAAATACGACCTTCTGTTTGAGCGCTTCCTGAATCCGGAGCGGGTGTCCATGCCAGATTTCGACGTCGATTTCTGCATGGAGGGGCGTGACCGTGTGATTCAGCACGTCGCTGAGCTATACGGAAAGGACGCAGTGTCCCAGATTATTACCTTCGGCACCATGGCTGCCAAAGCGGTGGTCCGCGACGTGGCGCGCGTGCAGGGTAAATCCTACGGCCTGGCAGACAAGCTGTCGAAGCTGATCCCATTTGAAGTGGGTATGACACTTACCAAGGCTATGGAACAGGAAGAAGCCCTGCGCGAATTTGTTGAAGGTGACGAAGACGCCCAGGAAATCATGGAGATGGCGTTCAAACTGGAAGGGATTACGCGCAATGTTGGCAAACATGCCGGTGGCGTGGTCATTGCACCTACGGTACTGACTGACTTCTCCCCGCTTTACTGTGACGAGAACGGCGACGGTCTGGTCACTCAGTTCGACAAGAACGATGTGGAAACGGCCGGGCTGGTCAAGTTTGACTTTCTTGGTCTTCGAACGCTGACCATTATTGACTGGGCAATCAAGATGATTAACGCCCAGGAGCCCGACCGTCACAATAATCCGCTCGATATCACAGTCATTCCACTGGATGATGCCCGGGTGTATCAGCTGTTGCAGCGTGGCGACACCACAGCAGTGTTTCAGCTCGAATCCAGAGGTATGAAGGAGTTGATTCGTCGCCAGCTGCCCAGCTGTTTTGAAGATATCGTGGCATTGGTGGCATTGTTCCGTCCCGGCCCACTGCAGTCGGGAATGGTGGATGATTTTATCAACCGCAAACACGGTCGCGCGGATGTGGCTTATCCGCATCCAGACCTGGAGCCGGTCCTGAGGAACACCTATGGTGTAATTCTTTATCAGGAGCAGGTAATGCAGATCGCCCAGGTGCTTGCCAACTATAGCCTGGGTGAAGCAGATATGCTGCGCCGCGCAATGGGTAAAAAGAAACCTGAGGAAATGGAAAAGCAACGCTCCATCTTCCTGGAAGGTGCGGCAGCAAACGGGCTGGATGCGGATCTGGCGGGCTCCATCTTCGACCTGATGGAAAAATTCGCCGGTTACGGTTTTAACAAATCGCACTCGGCCGCTTATGCGCTGGTATCCTATCAGACAGCCTGGCTGAAACAGCATTATCCAGCCTATTTTATGGCGGCGGTGCTGTCGGCCGATATGCAGAATACCGACAAGGTGGTCACCCTCATTGAAGAGTGTCGTTCAATGGAGCTGCCATTGGTCGAACCGAGTGTAAATATCGGCGCCTACAACTTTACCGTAAACGACAAGGGTGAAGTGGTTTATGGTCTGGGTGCGATCAAGGGGCTGGGGGAGGGGCCGATCAACGCCATTATCGAGGCGCGTAGCGCTGGTGGACCATTTACTTCCCTGCTCGACTTCTGCCAGCGGGTCGACTTAAAGACAGTAAATAAACGTGCGCTGGAAGCCATGGTCAAAGCAGGTGCGATGGATTGTCTGGTAGATGCCGACGCCGACACAGCGCGTGCCCGGTTGTTTGCGTCTATCGCCGACACCGTTCAGGCCGCCGAGCAAAGCAGCCGCAATCGGGCTTCCGGCGTCATGGATATGTTTGGTGAAATTGCACCTGTCACCGAATCTTCTGATGCTGCGGCGCTCAAGCCGGCCCGGCCGTGGAGTCAGCAGCAACGTCTGCGCGAGGAGAAGGAAACCCTGGGGCTGTATCTGAGCGGTCACCCCATCGATGAATATCTGCCCGAATTATCACGTTTGACCAGGGACCGGATCGCCAATCTTCGTCCGGAACGGGAAGCCCAGTGGGTTGCGGGCCTGGTAGTCGGTATGCGCACAATGCGCAGTCAACGCGGCGACCTGATTGCATTTGTCACCCTTGATGACCGAAGCGGGCGATTCGAGGTATCCCTGTTTGCCAAAGAGTATGAGCAATACCGTGATCTGCTGCAGAAAGACGCCATCCTGCTGGTTGAGTGCCAGGTCTCCATGGATGATTTCAGTGGAGGCATGCGCGGCCGCACACGTCAGGTATTGAGTCTCACTCAGGCCCGTCAGAAGTTTGCCCGCGCGCTTGAGCTGACTCTGAGCGCCGACCGGCTGGATCCCGACTTTAGCAAGCGTCTGGCTGCATGCCTGGACCCTTACCGCAGGCCATTACCTCCAGCTGAAGCGGATCCGGACGAGAGCACAGAGCCCGCGCTAAAACCCTGTCGGGTGCGCATCTGCTATCGGCGACCGGACGTGGATGGCTGGTTACAGCTGGGTGACGACTGGTGCGTGCTGCCAGAGCAGGATTTGCTGCAGGAACTGGGTGAAATGTTTGGTCGCGAGTCTGTTGCTGTGGCTTACGGGCACTGATGGCACTACCGCCGGGCAGGCCAGAAGCTGGCGACCAACAAGGATATACGGGTCTGAATGACAGGACGGGACAGGGTGGCGTGATATTTGTTATCATCCGATCCTATAATGTCTTACAAAGGCTGATTTAACGCGACTATGAATCCCAATTATCTCGATTTTGAGCAACCGATTGCCGATCTTGAAGTCAAGATCAACGAACTGCGCCTTGTCAGTGATGACAATGAGTTGAATATCGGTGAAGAAATTCAGAAGCTGCAGGAAAAAAGCACCAAGCTGACAGAGAAAATCTACGCAAACCTGACGCCCTGGCAGATTTCCCAGGTTGCCCGTCACCCTTTGCGTCCTTATACGCTGGACTACATCCAGCATATATTCACCGACTTTGATGAGCTGCATGGTGATCGGCTGTTTGCTGATGACCAGGCGTTAGTGGGTGGTGTGGCGCGACTGGATGGCAAGCCGGTCATGGTTATTGGACATCAGAAAGGTCGCGGTACCAAGGAGAAGGTGCGACACAATTTTGGTATGCCGCGTCCCGAGGGCTACCGCAAGGCGCGACGATTGATAGAAATGGCAGAGCGTTTCAGCTTGCCGGTACTCAGCTTTATCGATACACCCGGGGCTTATCCCGGTATTGATGCTGAGGAGCGCGGCATTAACGAGGCGATTGCCGAGAACATGGCGATGATGTCGCGTGTCAGAACGCCGCTGATCGCCACCGTCACTGGTGAAGCGAATTCCGGGGGAGCGATCGCGATTGGTATTGCCGACCATCTGAACATGCTGCAGTACTCTACCTATACCGTCATCACCCCGGAAGGCTGTGCCACAATTCTCTGGAAGTCAGCTGAACACGCACCTGATGCCGCTGAGGCGATGGGTGTAACATCCAAACGACTTGAGGAACTGGGCATCGTTGACAGCACAATTCCCGAACCGCTGGGTGGTGCTCACCGGGACATTAAAACCATGGCTGAGAACATCAAGGCCTCACTGGTGGATCAGGTTGAACGTCTGCAGAACATGGAGATAGACAACCTCATCGAACGCCGTTATCGACGTCTGATGAGTTACGGAATCACTCGCTGAGCCCGGGCTCTGATTGCTGTTTTTGCGGTCCGCAGGAGCGCGTCACGTGAATTTGCAGCAAAGACTTCTCGACTCTATTGATGAATTACAGCGCCAGTTGCCGCGTAAGCGGCAGCTGGTGCTTGCTTTTAGTGGTGGGCGGGACTCTACCGTATTGTTGCATCTGCTCTGGCTGCTACGGTCTCAACTCCCTTTCGGGCTGCGTGCTGTACATGCTAACCATGGGCTGTCGCCCAATGCCGACGACTGGCAAAGACATTGCGAGACGCAGTGCAGGGATCGGGCAATACCATTGCAGGTCTGTAGACTGGAGCTGGGCCCCGGTGAAGCCGGCAGCATTGAGATGCGTGCGCGTCAGGCCCGTTATCAGGCCTTTTCGGAGATTCTGGCCAGTGATGAGGTTCTTTTGACTGCTCATCATCTGGACGATCAGGCAGAAACCGTTCTTCTGCAATTGATGCGAGGCAGTGGTCCGCGAGGTCTGGCCGGTATACCCAGGTGTCGCGAATTGGCTGACGGGCATATCTGGCGACCATTGCTGGACGTGAGCGCAGAGCTGCTGGCCGAATTTGCCAGCGACCAGTCACTCAACTGGGTGACCGACGAGAGCAACCAGGATCTGGATATGCGGCGCAATCACCTGCGCCTGGAAGTGGCACCTAGGCTGGCGGACAAGTGGCCGGCCTGGCGGCAGCGGCTTGGTGCCGCAGCAGAGGTTCAGCGTGAAGCTGATGAACTGCTGCAGGAACTGGCTGAATCCTTGCTGGAAGAGGTTCGTGGTCCGGACCCGAATGTACTGAGACTGGATTCCTTGTTGAACCTGTCGTCGCAGCGGCAACGGCTGGTTCTGCGTCAGTGGTTATGGTTGCAGACAGGCGACTGGCCGTCCCGGGCATTGCTGCAGACACTGCAGGCGGAGTTGCTGCAGGTGGCCGAAGACGCGCAGCCTCAGGTGCGCTGGCAGGGCTTGGAAATGCGTCGCCATGACGGGTTTTTGTATTTGATCAGACAGAGTCTTGCGCCACCTGCGCTACCCGCGGCTGGTCTGTCCTGGCCAGCGGAGCAGGACAGTGTGCAACTGCCAGGTAACGGTGTGCTGATAAAGGTGCCCGTTTTGCGGGGTGGTCTGTACTGGCCAGCTCGGGCATTTGTGCAGATTACTTACCGACAGGGAGGTGAGCAGGCCAAATTGCCGGGCAGGCCACGCAAGTCGTTAAAAAAGGTGCTGAATGAGGCACGTATCCAGCCATGGCTGCGTGACCGGACACCGCTGCTGTGGATAGACGGGCAGCTTGCGTGGGTTGCTGGTGTTGGCCCCTGTGAGGGCTTTCAGTTGGACAACAGCGGTGCAGGATTTCTCCCGCAATGGATTGGCGGCACGTCGTAGGCCAATCGGAACAATTGTAATGAAGCAGAGAATTCGTTTGTCGATGGGGGGCGGTTCTGGTAATCTGTAGCCCCATCAATGATTAAGGATGGGGCGTTAATGACGCGATATATTTTCATTACCGGCGGGGTCGTTTCCTCGCTCGGCAAAGGCATCACCTCAGCATCTCTTGGCGCGATTCTCGAAGCGCGCGGACTCAAAGTGACCATGCTCAAACTCGATCCATATATCAATGTGGATCCGGGAACCATGAGCCCGTTTCAGCATGGCGAAGTATTTGTTACCGAAGATGGTGCGGAGACTGACCTCGACCTGGGACATTACGAACGCTTCATTCGCACGACCATGTCTGCGCGTAACAACTTCACCACCGGACGAGTCTACGAAGAAGTCATTCGACGCGAGCGGCGCGGTGATTATCTGGGTGCCACGATCCAGGTCATTCCACACATTACCGACGAAATTAAACGGCGGGTCGTCGAGGGCGCCGCAGGCGCCGACATCGCGCTGGTAGAGATTGGTGGCACCGTCGGTGACATCGAATCGCAGCCCTTTCTGGAAGCCGTCCGACAGATGCGCGTGGAACTCGGTTCACAGCATGCTCTGTTCATGCATTTGACGCTGGTACCCTATATTGCGACGGCTGGTGAAACAAAAACCAAACCGACGCAACACTCAGTAAAAGAGCTGCGCTCGATAGGTATTCAGCCCGATGTGCTGATCTGTCGCTCTGAACAGGAAATCGCAGAGTCGGCGCGCCGCAAGATTGCGCTGTTCACCAATGTTGATCTGCCTGCAGTTGTTTCCCTGCCGGATACCGATACCATCTACCGTGTTCCTTCTTTGCTCAGAAACGCTGAACTTGATGACATCATCGTTGGCAAGTTCGGGCTGGACTGCCCTCCAGCTGATCTGCGTGAGTGGGATCGTGTCGTGGACGCCAAGCTGAATCCGGACCAGGAAGTGACCATTGCCATCGTCGGCAAGTACATGGAACTGCTGGATGCCTACAAGTCCCTGATCGAAGCGATCAGTCACGCAGGCATCCAGACCCGCACCAAGGTCAATATACGTTATATCGATTCCAGTGACATCAAAGTTCATGGCACAGGAATGCTGGAAGGCGCACATGCGATCCTGGTACCCGGCGGGTTTGGCCTGCGTGGCGTGGAAGGAAAAATTGCCACGGTACAGTACGCTCGCGAAAACAAGATTCCCTATCTGGGTATCTGTCTGGGCATGCAGGTGGCCGTTATCGAGTACGCCAGAAACAAGGCGGGTCTGAGTGACGCACACAGCACCGAGTTCAAGTCCGATTGCAAAGACCCGGTGGTTGCGCTGATCAGCGAGTGGACAACAGCAGAAGGTGATGTTGAGAAACGTGATGAGAACTCCGACCTTGGTGGCACCATGCGTCTGGGTGGCCAGCAATGTCGCCTGCAGGAAACCTCGACTGCATTCGGTTGCTACAACAAAGATGTTATTGTTGAGCGCCACCGACATCGTTACGAGTTCAACAACAACTACGCTGACGTACTGCAGCAGAATGGCCTGATCATCGCAGGTCGCTCCATGGATGGTGAGCTGGTTGAGGTTATTGAAGTCCCAGATCATCCGTGGTTCGTTGCCTGTCAGTTCCATCCCGAGTTTACCTCTACACCAAGAGATGGTCATCCATTGTTTACAGGCTTCATTAAAGCCGCTCTGGTCCATCAGGCGAGCCAGCAATGACAGAAGAGACCAGCAATATTCATCTCAGGCTCAGCGACAGTATTGTGTTCGGCAATGATCTGCCGTTTGTACTTGTTGGTGGTATGAACGTGCTGGAGTCGCATGCTTTGGCGATGGAAGTGGCAGAGCAGTATGTTGATGTCTGCTCGCGCCTTAATATTCCCTATGTGTTCAAGGCATCGTTTGACAAGGCGAACCGCTCATCGATTCATTCCTATCGTGGTCCGGGTCTGGAGAACGGCCTGAAAATTCTTCAGGACATCAAGACCCGCTTCAAGGTACCAGTTCTAACTGATGTGCATGAGCCTGGCCAGGCCGCCCCGGTGGCCATGGTGGCGGATATCATTCAATTGCCAGCGTTTCTATCGAGACAGACAGACCTGGTGATGGCCATGGCACGTACCGATGCTGTCATCAACATCAAGAAAGCACAGTTTCTGGCACCTCAGGAGATGCGCCATATTCTGACCAAGTTTGAAGAGGCCGGTAATCACAAGCTCATGTTGTGTGAACGTGGCTCCAGTTTCGGATACAACAACCTCGTCGTGGATATGCTGGGTTTCTCGGTAATGAAGAAATTCCGCTATCCGGTCATGTTCGACGTCACTCATTCGCTGCAGCGCCCAGGTGGACTGAGCGCCAGCGCAGATGGTCGTCGCGCTGATGTCACGCAACTGGCGCGTGCTGGCATGAGCCAGGGTCTGTCTGCGCTGTTTCTGGAGGCGCACCCTGATCCCGACAAGGCATTATGCGACGGCCCCTGTGCCTTGCCTCTCGACAAGCTGGAACCCTTCCTGCGCCAAATGAAGGCAGTGGACGACCTGGTCAAGCAGTTCCCGGAAATTGATACAAACTAACGGAAATACCGAATACCTTACCTATAGAATGGACAGGAAATCATATGGCAATTATTAAAGACATCTGCGCACGTGAAGTGCTGGATTCACGTGGCAACCCTACAGTGGAAGCCGATGTAACACTGGACAATGGCATTGTCGGTACAGCCTGCGCGCCATCAGGCGCCTCAACCGGTTCACGTGAGGCACTTGAACTGCGTGACAAGGATGCCGGTCGATACCTTGGCAAGGGCGTGCTGAAGGCGGTAGGAAACGTCAACAAGCAGATTCGGGATGCGCTGCTGGGACACGATGCTCAGGATCAGGCTGCCATCGACAAGATCATGATCGATCTGGACGGCACGCCGAACAAAGCCAATCTGGGTGCCAATGCCATTCTTGCGGTCTCGCTGGCTGCTGCCAAGGCGGCCGCGCAAGCCAACAAAATGCCGCTTTACGCATGGATTGCAAAACTCAATGGCTCAAGCGACAGCATGAGTCTGCCAGTGCCAATGATGAATATCATCAACGGTGGCGAGCACGCAGACAATAATGTGGATATTCAGGAATTCATGGTTCAGCCTGTTGGTGCACCAAGTTTTGCTGAGGCACTGCGTTATGGCGCCGAGATTTTTCACAGCCTCAAGTCGGTGCTGAAGTCTCAGGGGCTTAATACAGCCGTGGGCGACGAGGGCGGTTTTGCGCCAAACCTGCCATCCAATGCGGCGGCACTGGATGCCATCATGCAGGCGGTGGAAAAGACCGGTCTGAAGATGGGTTCTGATATCCGACTGGCACTGGACTGCGCCTCATCCGAGTTCTATCGTGACGGTAAATACGTCCTGAAAGGCGAGAATGCCAGTTTTGATGCGTCCGGATTTGCCGACTATCTTGCCAAACTTGCCAGGGACTACAATATTCTTTCGATTGAAGACGGCATGGACGAAAGTGACTGGGACGGCTGGGCCGTGCTGACCCGCAAGATTGGGGACAAGGTACAGCTGGTCGGTGACGACCTGTTTGTAACCAACACCGAAATTTTGTCACGTGGTATTGAGCAGGGTATTGCCAACTCAATCCTGATCAAGTTCAATCAGATCGGCAGTCTGACCGAAACACTGGCAGCGATTCGGATGGCCCGCAAGGCCGGCTATACTGCCGTGATTTCCCACCGTTCAGGTGAAACAGAAGACACCACCATTGCGGACCTGGCAGTTGCGACAGGTGCAGGGCAGATCAAGACAGGTTCTCTGTGTCGATCCGACCGTGTGGCGAAGTACAACCAGTTGCTGCGTATTGAACAGCAACTCGGTAGCAAGGCGATTTATCGGGGTATTCAGGAGTTCGATCACGTAAATTGATGAGGTCGATATGAAGGTCATCGTTTCCGGCCTGGTTGTGGTATTGCTGCTGCTTCAGTGGCGATTATGGATAGGAGAAGGCGGAGTGCGCGATTTGCGCCTGCTGGAAGAACAGCTTGCTGCCCAGCAGGCTGAGAACTCGGCTCTCCGTCAACGCAACCAGCTGCTGGAACGTGAAGTTCTTGACCTTAAAAATGGCCTGGATGCAATCGAAGAGCGTGCCCGGAGTGATCTGGGCATGGTCAGTGAAGACGAAACTTTTTACATGTTGATTGAATAAACCATGTCGATCCATGCCCTGGTAGCAGCGGCAGGCCTGGGAAGTCGGATGGGGGCGCAGATCCCCAAACAGTATCTTCTCCTCCAGGGTAAAACCGTTCTTGAACACAGTCTCTTGCGCATGGCTTCGACCGAGGGCCTGTCGAGCCTGCAGCTGGTGCTGGCATCAGACGATGCCAGGGGGCGCAGCATAGCCGAGTCCCTCGCATCAAGAATTAAAAGTCCTATTCATATCAGCCAGGGTGGCAGCGAGCGCTGGCAAAGCGTTCTGTCAGGTCTGTGCGATATCGCGGCGCGTTCCAGCGGGGATGACTGGGTGCTGGTCCATGACGCGGCACGACCCTGTGTCCGGACAATGGATGTCAATCGTCTGATTGAAGCCTGTCTGACAGATCAGGCGCCAGGCGGCCTGCTGGCAACGCTCGTCTCTGACACATTAAAGAAAGCTCAGGATGTTGTCGGAGACGCGGGTGAGAAGATTGCCTGTGTTGCCAATACGGTTGATCGGCGTGCGATGTGGGCAGCATGCACACCACAATTGTTCCGGGTAACGGATTTGATGGCTTCCCTGCAGCAGAGTGAGTCCCGCGGTGAGCTTATCACTGATGAATCATCTGCCATGGAGCTTGCAGGGCTTAAGCCGGTTCTTGTTCCCTGCAGTAAAGACAATATCAAAATTACCTACCCCGAAGACCTGGCGTTGGCCGAGCTGATTCTGCAGGCGCAAGCCAAGACAGCTGGTCAATAGACAGCCAAAGACAGGAATTGATGAATGTCGGTATTTAGTAATATGCGAGTCGGTCATGGCTACGATGCACACAGGTTTGCCGAACCACAGGACGGAAGACCCTTAATGATTGGTGGCGTACAGGTGCCGCATGACAGGGGCCTGCTGGCACACTCCGATGGTGATGTTCTGTTGCATGCTGTCTGTGATGCCATTCTTGGCGCTATTGGCAAAGGTGATATTGGTCGACATTTTCCGGACAATGATGAGGCGTTCCGCAACGCCGATAGTCGGCGGCTGCTCTCATCTGTGTTCCAGATGGCGCGCGAGGATGGCTGGCAACTGGTTAATCTGGACTCTACAATTCTTGCGCAGACGCCCAGAATGGCCGCTTCCATACCCGGCATGTGTGAGGTCATTGCCGGGCTGCTGGAATTGCCCGTCAGTGCGGTCAATGTCAAGGCCTCAACTACTGAGGGTATGGGGTTTGTAGGTCGCCGAGAGGGTATCGAGGCATACGCAGTGGTTTTGCTTGCCCGTGACTGATCTTCACAACGAACAGGCCGAAGGCATTGTTACTGAGGCGGAACAGGCAGATCTCATTGAATTGATGGCGCGGTTGCCTCATGCGCTGGGCGCGACAGAGGTAACAGGTGTCTTTAAAAAGGCAGCAGGCGATTTTGTTGTTGATGAAGTGCTTGGATTCAATTGCACCGGGCAGGGCGAACATGTCTGGGTGCAGGTACAAAAAACCATGCTCACAACCCTTGATGTTGCCAGGCGCATAACCGAAGTTACCGGTGTACCCTTAAAGAGAATCAGCTACTCCGGGTTAAAAGACAAACAGGGTGTGTGCAGCCAGTGGTTCAGCATTCACGATAAATCCTTGTCCGAGTCCAGTATTCAAGATCTGGACAGCGATAACCTGAAAATTCTTGCTGTCAGCCGCAATAGCCGCAAACTGCGCCGCGGCAGTCATGGGGCGAATCATTTTCGGCTGCGACTGACAGGCCTCCGGTCAAAGTGCGGAACAGATTCCTCGCATGAGCTGTTATTGTCCAGCCGCTTGCAAAGCATTGCCAGTCGGGGTGTTCCCAACTATTTTGGTGAACAGCGATTTGGTTTCGACAATATAGAAAATGCATTTGCCTATTTTGATACTTCGGCAGAGCGTTCTGAACAAAATCGGACACCCCGGGCTTCACGAACACAACGCAGCATGTGGCTTTCCGCTGCCAGGTCAGCTCTGTTCAATGCGGTATTGGCCGAGCGCGTTCAGCACGGCAACTGGGATTCATTGCTGGATGGTGATGTGATGAATCTCGACGGGACCGGAAGCGTTTTCCTGGCAGACAGCGAAGATCCGGCCTTGCCTGAACGACTGTCTGGTATGGATATCCATCCTACCGGACCGCTGTGGGGAAAGGGAGCCTTGCGCAGCCTGGGTGGAACCAGGGCTCTGGAGCAGGCATGCTGTCTGCGCTGGCCGACACTGTGCCGTGGTCTCGAGCGAGCAGGCCTGGAACAGCAAAGGCGCAGCTTGCGCTTGCCGGTCAAGCGTTTACACTATCGCTTTTTTGACGGCGACCAGCTGGAGCTGAGTTTTGAACTGCCCGCGGGTTGTTTTGCAACCGCGGTGCTGCACGAACTGCTCGACTACAGTCAGGCGTAAAGAACCAACAACAATTTTGCAGGTAAGCAGTGAATACCATCAATCTCGCCGGCATTGGCATGACATCACAACGTACCAGGGAACGCATGATTGCTTCTCTGCTGGATCGCGGTATCAAGAACTGGGCGGTACTGGATGTCATGCGAACGACGCCGCGACATATTTTCCTGGATGAGGCACTGGCTCACCGTGCCTACGAAGATACTGCATTGCCGATTGGTTACAACCAGACCATATCGCAACCCTACGTAGTGGCGAGAATGACAGAAGCCGTATTGGGTGGCCGCGCCAGTGATGGCAGCAAATTACCACGTGTGCTGGAAGTTGGAACAGGCTGTGGCTATCAGACGGCCATCCTCGCGCAACTGGCCGAGCGCGTCTGGACTGTTGAGAGAATTCAGCCTTTATTGGATAAAGCCAGAAAAAATCTGGGATTGCTGAAGATCAGGAATGTACGCAGCAAACATGATGATGGCAGCCTGGGCTGGCCTGAGCACGGCCCCTTTGATGCCATCGTGGCTGCTGCTGCGCCCCAGCATGTGCCAGTAGAGCTGCTTGAGCAGCTGGCTGACGGCGGACGACTGGTGATTCCGGTCGGGCGTGAGAAAGGCAGCCAGGAGCTGCGTCTGATTCAGCGCCAGGGTGAAGAGTTCCACACACAGGTGCTGGAAGCCGTTAATTTCGTCCCGCTTTACATTGGACAGGTTCAGTACTGAATGTCGCTCTCCAGAGAAACCAGTGCCAGGGCCAGATTGTCGGTATTTCTGAAAGGAATGGCTATGGGAGTTGCCGACGCAGTACCAGGCGTGTCAGGGGGCACCATCGCGGTAATCACCGGAATCTATGAGCAGCTGGTAAATGCCTTGCGTCGCTGCAATCCGATGGCGCTCAGCCTGCTCTGGAAGCAGGGGCCGCGAGCACTTTGGACTCATATCGACGGTGCGTTTCTGTTGTCTCTGGGATTGGGCATTCTGGGCAGCCTGCTGTTGATGGCTAATCTGGTGCTTTATCTGCTTGAACATCATTTTATGTCGGTGATGGCTTTTTTCATGGGACTGGTTCTGGCCTCATCCTGGCTGTTGAACAAACAGGTGGGTATCTGGTCGATGATGAAAGTCCTGCTGTTCTGTCTGGGTTTCGCAGTGACCGGGCTGACGGCGCTGCTCAATCCCGCAGCGGGCAGCGATTCGCTGATTTATATTTTCTTCAGTGGTCTGGTTGCCATCTGTGCCATGATACTGCCGGGAATCTCAGGCGCCTTCATTCTGCTGTTGCTGGGCGTTTATGAGTATGTACTGGATGCACTGCGTGACTTCAACCTGTCGGTAATCGCCATTTTTGCTGCCGGCTGTGCTATTGGTCTTTTGTCCTTCTCGCATGTGCTGTCTTTGACTTTCTACTATTATCGCGAACAGACTTATGCAGTACTGACAGGTATGCTGGCTGCTTCACTGATCGTTTTGTGGCCTGGCAATGACCTTGTTGCGACGGCCGGCATAAGCGGGCAGCTGATTGCAGTGCTCCTGTCAGTTCTTGGTGCGGCTGTCATCGTGCTGTTTGCCCGCTACACAAAAGCGCCTGAACAATAACTCGCGCGCTTAGTAAAATACCGTCAAAATACACTGTGTGCCGTAAGCATACGGCCTCAACAGCTTCCATCGCAGTGAGTCTGCAGGAGAGTGGTATGTCGTACATCGGAGTTGCCGAGGGGGTGCGCCAGCGTGGCTGGTTGCAGTGGAGCCTGGCGGGAGCACTTTCATTCCTGATGGCATGCAGCAGCAGCTATGAAGCGCCTATCGATGACAGAAGCAATAACCTGGAGCGTCAGCGCGCGGAAATACTCAGCAGCGGCCAGAGTGGCAGCGGCGTCGCACGGAATCCCGCAACGACTTCGCCAGCCCCGCAGAGCGCCACCACCAGTCAGGGCCAGGTGGGTTCGGCTGCGACTGTGATTCGCCCGGTTGCCATTGGTGGCGGAGTAAGGAGGGTTTCAAGCGATACTGCAACGGCGGATGAAGCCTCGCCTTCGCAGGGCCCGTCGACCACATCGTCGGCGCCACTTTCCTCATCGAATGGGCAAAGCTCCACACCTGCTCAGCAGCAGTCCGTTAGCTCATCTGCCGAGCGAACTGCAGCTCCAAATCACGGCCAGACAACTGGCACAGTGCATGTTGTGGCGCGTGGCGACACCCTTTACTCGATTGCCTGGACCTATAATCTCGATGTCAGAACTGTCGCACTGGTGAATAATCTTAATCCGCCCTATACCATTTTTCCCGGCCAGCGTCTTATCGTCAGTGATCAGGCAATAGCCAGCTCTGCTTTGTCGAATATGCCAGATATTCCAGCATCACCTGCTGGTGAGAATATTGCCAGCTCGGAAGGCCAGCGCCCAAGCGAATCTGTTGCTGCCCGGCGTACTGGCAGTATCAATACCAGAACTCTGGACGGTGTACAGTGGCAATGGCCAGCTGATGGTCGTCTGTTAAGTACCTTCTCTGACACCCAGGCACGTCGAGGTATCAATATCGCCGGTGCCAGGGGAAATCCTGTTTACGCGGCTGCGGACGGGGATGTTGTGTACGCTGGGCAGGGAATTCAGGGTGCCGGGAACCTGGTTATACTGCGTCACAGTGCGCGTCACCTGAGTGCTTACATGTACAACAGTCGCGTCCTGGTGGGTGAAGGCGACAGTGTGCGTGGTGGCGACAAAATAGCAGAGATCGGCACTGGCCCGGATGGGCGCGATCTGCTGCATTTTGAAGTTCGCGTCGACGGTAAACCCAGTGATCCCACTGGTTTTCTGCCTTCGCGATAGAGCAGCCGGCATATTGGCTGTTTTGTGAGATTGCGCACAATTTAAACTGGCTGATCCAGTATTGTGCCGCTTCGGTCTTGCGTCGATTCTCCTGTGTGATAGCTTAACGATCGTTCGTTTAACAATCGATCGTTTAAGAAAGCTTTTATGTAAAAATGCTATCAGGGGGAAAGCAAGATAATGGAATATCGTTCTGCGGCATTGGATGCCGAATCCGCTTACATTCGTGAAGTCTCTCCGATAAATCTGCTTAGCTACGATGATGAGGTCAAACTCGCACGTGCCGCGCGCCAGGGGGACATGTTTAGTCGTGGCGAAATGATCCGCCACAATCTCAGGCTGGTCTTGAGTGTCGCGCGCAAATACCGTAGCCGTGGCCTGGCATTTCTGGATCTGGTGGAAGAAGGAAATCTTGGCCTTATCCGGGCTGTCGACAAATATGATCCGGAGCGAGGCTACCGTTTCTCTACCTATGCAACCTGGTGGATCAAGCAGAACGTGGAAAGGGGGATCATGAACTACGCACGCAATGTGCGTCTGCCCGTCCATATCATCAAGGAAATCAGTTTGTGCCTACGGACAGAGCGCGAGCTTGGTGCAGAGCTTGGGCGCCAGCCTCGCCGGGTCGAGCTGGCGGAGGCGCTAAACAAACCGCTGGCACAGTTGGATGCATTGCTGGACTGCCACGAATCCAGCTTCGATTCGACGGACTGTCCCCCGGACCCTGACGAAGTATCGGCCGATGACATGGATGTGGCAGATTCAGCTGACCCAATGGAGAGGCTGCATGCCAGTACCCGTAAGCTGACTCTGCATCGCTGGCTTGCGGCGCTTGGAGAGCGACAGCGTGAGGTGATCATTCGCCGTTTCGGTCTGCTGGGGCATCAGGCCGATACGCTTGAGAACGTCGGCAGGGAAGTGGGCTTGACGCGCGAACGTGTCAGGCAGCTGCAGCTGGAGGCGATCCGACGCCTGCGCAGCATGGCGAGTTCGGAAGGATGTGATATTTCGGTGTTTTTTTGATGTTGCGGCAGGTGTTCAGCGCCTGTTGATCCAGGCGCTGAAAAGCCGGCAGACAGGCGGATTTACTTGACCAGGTGCTCAATCTTTCCTGGGACGCCATTCCACTTTTCGGCTTCTTCCATCGGTGGCTTCATCTGGGTGATGTTGGGCCATTTTTCTGCCAGTTCCGCGTTCAGATCCAGGAACTGTTTCTGGTCGTCTGGCAGCTCGTCTTCAGCGAATATGGCATCTACCGGACATTCTGGCTCACACAGCGCACAATCGATGCACTCATCAGGGTGAATGACCAGGAAATTGGGGCCTTCATAGAAGCAGTCCACCGGGCAGACTTCCACGCAATCTGTGTGTTTGCAGTTAATGCAGTTTTCGCCGACTACAAATGTCATGTTTTATTCCAGTCCTGTTGAATCGGTGCAGCGTCAAAAGTGAAGCGGCATTATAAGTCACCTGAGGCGTCGGGGCCAAGGAGGGTTTTCATGTTCCAGGCAGCTGCTTCTTCAGACGATAGATCAGCTCCAGTGCCTGTCTGGGAGTCAGTGCGTCGGGATCAGCGGCAGACAGCAGTTCCAGGGCCGGGTGGTGCTGCGGTGCAAAAAGATCATTCTGTGCCGGGCCTTTGCTGACGGCAGCCTGCGTTTGGCGTTTCCCACTGGGAGGATTGATGTCAGCTGAGTCCATAACGGTGTCCTTCGAGCGCAGCGCCTGCTGTTCCAGTTCATGCAGTTTGCGGTGGGCCTGCTGGATCACATTTGCGGGGATTCCTGCCAGTTGCGCCACCTGCAGGCCGTAACTCTGATTGGCTGGTCCTGGTTTGACGCTGTGCATAAATACTATGCCGCTGGCGTGTTCGGTAGCATCCAGGTGAACGTTGCCGATAGCAGGGTACTGATCAGCCAGCACGGTCAGCTCAAAATAGTGCGTCGCGAACAGCGTCATTGCCTGCAACTGTTCAGCAATATATACGGCGCTGGCCCAGGCCAGCGACAAGCCATCAAAGGTACTGGTGCCGCGTCCTACTTCGTCCATCAGCACCAGGCTCTGTGCCGTGGCGTTGTGCAGAATGTTGGCGGTTTCCGTCATTTCCACCATGAATGTGGAGCGCCCTCCCGCCAGGTCGTCGGATGAACCAATGCGAGTGAAGATGCGATCAACTGGGCCGATGCGCGCGGCTCTTGCTGGCACATGACTGCCGCAATATGCCAGCAGCACGATAAGTGCTGTCTGGCGCATGTAGGTCGATTTACCACCCATATTGGGGCCGGTAATGATAAGCATGTCGTGCGACTCACCCAGCGAGGTGTCATTGGCGACAAATTGGGTTTCCAGGACCTGTTCAACAACCGGGTGACGTCCCTGTTCGATGGCAATCCCGCTCTCTTCGGTCAGTTGCGGTGGCGCCCAGTCGAGATTCAGGGCGCGCTCGGCAAAATTGCAAAGCACATCCAGCTCGGCGAGAGCCTGCGCGCTGTCCTGAAGTTCCGCCAATTGCGCAGCCACCCGCTCCAGCAAATCTTCATAAAGCGCTTTCTCTCTCGCCAGGGCTTTGCTGTTGGCGCTCAGAACTTTGTCCTCAAAGGTTTTCAGCTCGGGTGTGATGAACCGCTCCGCATTCTTGAGCGTCTGCCTGCGCTGGAATTCAGCAGGCATCTCGGCAGCCTGGGATTTACTGACTTCAATGTAGTAGCCATGAACCCGGTTGTAACCGACTTTGAGGGTGCTCAGGCCAGTTCTCTGTTTTTCACGTATTTCCAGATCGACCAGGTACTGCCCGGCATTACTGCTAAGGGCCCGCAGCTCGTCAAGCTCGGCGTCATAGCCCTCGGCGATCACGCCGCCTTCGCGGATGACAACAGGGGGGTTATCAATTACTGCGCGCGTCAACAGTTCGGCCAGTCCGGGGAACTCGGCGATGCTTGTTTGCAGGTTTACCAGCTGAGGCGTTTCTCGCTGCGCGAGGATTGGCCGCAGCTGTGCCTGCAGTTCTGGCAGGGCCGAAAGGGCATCACGCAGTCTGGCCAGGTCGCGGGGTCTTGCTGATCGCAAAGCTACCCTCGCCAGGATTCGTTCGGTATCGCCAATCTGCTTGAGAATCGGCTGCAGTGTCTCGAATCGATAGTCCGCCAGCAGCTCCGCGACGGCCTGTTGACGCAGCTGAAGGGCATGGCGATCTCGCAGCGGCCTGTTGAGCCAGCGATTAAGCAATCGACTCGCCATCGGTGACACGGTGCGATCCACCACCGACATCAGCGTGTTGGTAGTACCGCCGCCGAGGTTACGATCGATTTCCAGATTTCTGCGGCTTGCAGCGTCGAGGATCAGGGCATCGTCGGGCTGTTCAACACTCAGACGCTGCATGTGCGGCAAGCTGGATCGTTGTGTGTCCTTTGCATAGCTGAGCAGCGCGCCCGCTGCCTGAATGGCCAGAGGCAGGTGTTCACAGCCAAAGCCACGCAGGTCACGAGTCTGAAAATGGCTGGTCAGCAGTCGGTGACAGCTGTCGGCATCAAACTCCCAGACAGGGCGGCGGCGGGCGCCGTTGCGCTGGGTCACAGCTGTCGGGAATTCGATCGCATCGTTGTAGAGGATTTCAGCTGGCCTGATTCGCTCGAGTTCCGCCAGCAGTGACTCCTGACTGCCAGCTTCGCAGACATGAAAGCGCCCGGCACTGATATCCATCCACGCCAGACCGTAGTGCTCTGCGCCGCCATGATCCTGAACGCCGGTCACTGCCAGCAGCACGCAGTCACTGCGTTCCTTTAACAATGCTTCGTCGCTGACGGTACCCGGTGTGACAATTCTGACGACCTGTCGCTCAACCGGGCCTTTTGAGGTGGCCGGGTCACCGATCTGCTCACAGATCGCGACGGAGCGGCCCAGTTCCACGAGTCTGGCCAGGTAGCGTTCTGCAGAATGATATGGGACGCCGCACATCGGGATGGGTTTGCCGTTGGAATTACCCCGGGCCGTCAGTGTGATGTCGAGCAGCTCTGCAGCCTGAGTGGCGTCATCGTAGAAAAGTTCGTAAAAATCGCCCATACGGTAGAACAGCAAATGATCTGGCTGTTGCGCCTTGATCCGCAAAAACTGCTGCATCATCGGCGTATGGGACTGTAGGTCTTTTTCTGAAATCACAGGAGCTGTTGTCTGGGGTTTGTGAGTCACGGGTACTGGTGCCAAAATTCTGTCAATCGGTATCTGCAGGTGTCGCTGCCGAATCACTGCATTCGCAAGCGGCACAGAGTAGCAGACCTGAGAGGCCTCGAACAGCGTTGGCTGTGGGCCCTGCAAAGTGATGCGGCAGACCGCATTATTGATGTTAGACTTCAGCGCATGGATAACGAAATCTACATGCTGGCTGAATCTATTGGCCGACAACTTTCCCGCAGGGGGCTGTCAGTCACCGTTGCCGAATCCTGCACCGGCGGTGGCCTTGCTCACGCGCTGACGGATGTGCCCGGAAGTTCCGGCTGGTTTGGACTTGGGCTGGTTACCTATGCCAACTCTGCCAAGCATCGTCTGCTGGAAGTGCCCCTGGAGTGTCTGGAAGGCGAACAGGCGCCGGGAGCTGTGAGCGAACCGACCGTACGTCATATGGCGACTGGCGCCCTCAAGGCTTCTGCCGCAGATTTTGCGATTGCCACCAGTGGTATTGCCGGTCCCGGTGGTGGAACCGAGCGAAAACCTGTGGGCACTGTCTGGATTGCCTGGGCCTGCCGGGGCAGCAGAGACAATGTCGAAATGCGCACATCCTGCCAGGTTTATGATGGAGATCGTGAACAGATACGGCGACAGGCCGTGGTTGCGGCGCTTGGTGGGCTGCTGGAATGGCTGCAGGAATCTTAATTTTTGATACTACTGGTTGAATATACAGTATATGTCTGCTTTAATATCTGACAAGTCCGGTATTTAATTCTCAACAACTGATTTTAACAACAGGATATGACCAATGGCTGATGCACAGAATCGAGATCCCAATAAGGAAAAAGCGCTGAGCGCCGCATTATCGCAAATCGAGCGGCAATTCGGCAAAGGCTCTATGATGCGTCTGGGCGACAAGGGACGAGAGGCAATTCCGGCCATTTCTACTGGTTCGCTTGGTCTCGATGTGGCGCTGGGTATTGGCGGCCTCCCAAGAGGACGCATAGTCGAAATTTACGGTCCGGAATCTTCAGGCAAGACCACACTGACACTGCAGGTAATCGCTGAGTGTCAAAAGGCTGGCGGTACCTGTGCATTCATCGATGCTGAGCACGCACTGGATCCGATTTATGCCGGCAATCTCGGCGTGGATGTGGAGAACCTGCTGGTCAGCCAGCCTGATACAGGTGAGCAGGCACTGGAAATCTGTGACATGGTTGTACGTTCCGGCGCGGTTGACGTTGTTGTTGTGGACTCGGTTGCAGCTCTGACTCCCAAGGCTGAAATTGAAGGTGAAATGGGTGACAGCCACATGGGGCTGCAGGCGCGTCTGATGTCTCAGGCCCTGCGCAAAATGACTGCCAACATCAAAAATTCAAACACCCTGGTCATATTCATCAACCAGATTCGAATGAAAATTGGTGTCATGTTTGGTTCGCCGGAAACAACTACCGGTGGTAACGCGCTCAAGTTTTACGCCTCAGTGCGCCTCGATATTCGTCGCATCGGCTCCATCAAGGAAGGCGACGAGGTTGTTGGTAACGAGACACGCGTGAAAGTGGTCAAAAACAAGGTGGCGCCTCCATTCCGTCAGACAGAATTTCAGATCATGTACGGCAAGGGCATTTATCGTATGGGAGAGATTATTGACCTCGGTGTCAAACTCAATCTGCTGGACAAGTCAGGTGCATGGTACGCCTATAACGGAGACAAGATCGGGCAGGGCAAGAAGAACGTCGCGGTCTATCTTGAAGAAAATCCTGCCTTGGCCACTGAGTTGGAAACCAAAATTCGCGCCCAGCTTCTTGGCGGAAATGCCCTGTTGAGCGGCAGCGATCAGGAGGAGTTGCAGGAAGCTGATGTCGACTGACGATCAGACCCGCAAGATTGCTGTGTCTTTACGCCGTCGCGCTATGGATTATCTGGCGCGACGGGAACACAGTGTAAGTGAGCTTCGGCGCAAGCTTAGTGAAAAGTTCCCCGAGACAGATACGCAGCTGCTGGAGTCAGTGTTGTCCACTCTTCAGGATGATGGTTTGCTTTCCGATCAACGTTTTGCCGAATCCTATGTGCGTGCCCGATTTAACAAAGGTTATGGGCCGCAGTATATTTTCTCGCATCTCAAAAATGCAGGGGTGCCGGATGACATTAGTTCTCAGGAGCTGAGCATCGATGAAAATGAATGGGTAACAAATCTGCAAAAAGCCGTCTGCAAACGGTTCGGTAGCCCCTTGCCGCAGCCTGGCACCCTGGCCTGGGCCAAGCTCGAACGCTTTGCGCAGGCACGTGGCTTTCGCGGCAGCCACTTACAGAAACTCAGATACCAGCGATTTGAGGGCGAAGTGTAGCAAGTCTGGCAAGCAGTCGATTCTGGGTGCCAATCTCGACACCTACAGTATCCATGGCGGCGATAAGATCTTCCACTACTGCATTGAATTCGGCTTCACTGATGTTCATGCCTGCATGAGTCCGCACCATTGAGTCGCCGGTATAGACGCAGGGGCCATTTGCAATCATGCAGAAATGCTGGATGATTTTCTCGCGGAACCGTTGCACATTTGAATCGGCAAAGCGCGGAAATACACGATCGTCGTATGCAATTTCCATAATGAACTCATCAGCTATCCGATCAATTGTCGTTTGGCCTCCCAGATCGTCATACAGGGTGGCGTCAGATTGATTGCTGGCGCAAGCGCTCAGCGTCAATGCTGCCAGTAAAGTCGTCAGTATCTGTGTTGTGCCAGCCGCCCCGATACCTGGCGACAGCAATGACTGGATGAAACGTTTCATAGGGTTGCCTGCACTGAGATGTAATACCCGCGTTGATCGGCAGCACCGGCTATGTCACCCAGATCGATCCAGGCTCCGGTTACCGACAGGTGTTTATTTGGAAACCAGGCGATAAACAGATCACGTGCGTGATCCTCGTTCAATGCGGACAGGTAGTCGCCTTTTTGCCTGAACTCGCCACCGATGGCGATACTGCGAGTGAGAAAAATGGCTGCGGCAACTTCAGTGGTAAATTTGGTGCTATTGGCATCACCGCCGTAGCCAAGTATGCCAAACTGATTCGATTCACCGTAGCGGACATTCACATTGAGCAGCGTACTGCGGTTGGCAATACCGTCCAGCCAGACTTTACCGGCGCTGATAATGAAATCAGTTCCGGCCGTGTGCTCGGCCCCTACAGACCGTGCAACCGCCTTGTCGCGAAGTCGGCCATGTTCGATGCCGATGGTAATTTGTGGGGCACTGCCGTAGATGATGTCACCGTGCAATTTGTATCGCGCAGAAATCTTGTCCTGGCGGATGTGGAGTCCGGCGGCTTCTATTTCGAAGTCGTGTTTGGCGTATGCAATCTCAACTCTGTCGTCATAGTTGAAGGCACCTCCGACCACATCCAGTGAGTAGTCATCGACCGCCGCCCGTGATTGAAAAATATTGACTCCCTTCTGCCCGTCGCTTGCGTAGGTGCCCAGTGTAGCCCAAGGGGTAAGACCACCTCCTGAGGCACCTGAAATGCTGCTAACGGCTGCAGTGCCTTTGATTTTTCCTTGCCTGCCAGCAGTTTCCAGTGACTGCGCCGAGGCCGTCATCGCGAGGCCGGCGCTAATTATCATAAGGAGAGTTACAGTCAGCCAGCTACCAGCGCTCTCAAAACGACCCGGGCGACATTTGCGTTCTATAGACAACAGTGGCATCAGCTATTCTCCTCTCGAATGGCTCGGAAGCCGAATACCTGAGATGGATCACGTACATCCAGTTCTATGGTCAACTGATTGTTGGAAGCGCCTGTCAGCGGAATTTCCTGTCGGTTGCCGGGTGTCTGCAGCCAGGGGTGCCATACATGTATGACATCAGCACCGGTATTGTCCAGGCGGATTCTGCCAAGCTCATCACTCTGATACCGATCCTGCCACTCAGAAACATACACGTAGGCGACCATACTGTCGTGAATATTGCAGCCAAGTGTTGCAACACCTGCCTGGTCAAACAGGATCGGATCCACTTCCTCGTCGGCGTACAGCGGCGTCGAAAACTGTCTTACGTCGGAAAAAGAATAAACATGGTGCCTTACGTTATCGCTGTTGGGAAACCTCACCTGTTGCCCCTGGGCAATAAGCAGAATACCCGGGACGAAGGTCCTGTCGATCTGGTCAATGACGCCAACATCCTGCGGGGCTGCCTGAATTCTGGATATATGCAGTTCGGCGATGACATCTGGGACGGGATTGCCTTCGGTATCGATAAACACAATATTGACTTGTGCGTACGCGGATGGTGTCACTGTCAGCGCAAAAGCGACAGCAAGTGCCATTACGTTGATGAGGCTGCACGGGGTAGGTCTGATTGCGCGCAAACAAGCCAAAAACCGTCTTGTCATGATTAATTCCCGTTTGATTTTGTTCACAAAACGTGACTCCCCTACGATATAACAGGATAATGCACCGGGCAAATGCCTAAAAGTCTTTCAAGTGGCCGTCCATGAGCCTGACCAGCATTCGTTCGCGATTGATACTGTTTCTACTGGGGCTGATACTGCCGGTTCTGGCCGTTATCTACTGGTTTGTCGAGCAGGAGAATCTGCGCTATACCGATAGAACCATCAACTCATACCTGAATATCGGCACCCAGGTGTTTGACTATAGTGTCGAGTCACACAAAAACACGCTTCTGACTATCAGTAATGCGCTTACGCGTGACTGGGGCTTCCGCAACGCCTTTGGTGCCTCGGACCCCATGACCATTCGTGATGCGGCGACGAATCTGCTGGCCCGCTCACAAGGTGCCGCGGACCTGATGCTCATCAGCGATATGCAGGGTCGTGTCATTATAGATACGCATGATCAGGGTTTTTCGTCATTGCCGGCGGACTGGCGAGCGGTCGTGGACAATGCGGTCACTCACCCTGAGGGGCAGGGTGACCGGATTCTCATCGTCGGAGAAGTCCCCTATCAGATCACAGTTGTTCCTCTTATGCTGCCACAACCAGTGGCCTGGATATTCGCCGGGTTCCCACTGGACGAAAGTTTTGTAAGGGAAGTACAGCGCAGCACGGCTTCTGATATCTCTATCCTTCGACACCATCCAGAACAGGAAAATCAAGCTGCATTGGAAGTCGTTGCGTCCAGTCTCGACGGGGAAAACCGTCAACTGCTGGCGGAACGTCTCGATCCGTTCCTGCTGAATCAGACTCAGCGTGTAAGCCTGGCAACGGAAAGTTATGGCGCTCAGGTACGGCAGCTTGCAGACGGGGATGCGGTAACGCCAGCCATTCTTGCGGTGGTGCAGCGATCATACCGGGAGAATCAGGAGAATCTGCAGGTATTGCAGCAGCGCCTGCTGGATTTTTCGATTGCCATCGTCAGCATAAGTCTGCTGGCGGTTTTTGTCCTCGCCAGAGGTTTCACCCGACCGGTACTGCGGCTTGCCACGCGAGTGGAACAGATAGAGCGTGGCCAGTATCAGCAGCCCAGCAGCGACAAGGCGGTAACTGGGAAGGACGAGGTAGGGGAGCTGGAGCGCGCTGTCGAGCGGATGGCCAACGGGCTGGCAGAAAAAGAGAAGGTCAGGGATCTGCTCGGCAAAGTGGTTTCACAGGGGGTTGCGGATGAACTTCTCAGTCGGCGGATTGAACTGGGCGGGGAAGATCGGGAAGTCAGCATTCTGTTCGCTGACATTGCCGGCTTTACTGCTTTGGGTGAACGGGTTGCCCCTCAGGAATTGATCTCAGTGCTCAATACCTGCCTGGAGGGGCTGTGCCGCGTTGTAGACCAGCACGGCGGCATCGTTGACAAATTTATCGGCGATGCCGTAATGGCAGTGTTCGGCGTCCCTGTTTCGCACGTTGACGATCACCGCCGAGCGCTGGACTGTGCCCTGGCGATGCAGGCTGAACTGCCAGTGATCAACGAATTGCTGTGTTCGTCAGTCGGGTTTCCGATTTCCCTTTCAGTGCGAATCGGTGTTCACACGGGGCACGTTGTGGCCGGTAACATAGGCTCGGCGGACCGACTTAACTACACTGTGATCGGAGATGCTGTCAATCTTGCTGCTCGTCTTGAAGGTCTGACACGGTTCTACAGTGTTGCAGCGCTTGTCAGCGAGCAGACACGTTATGCTGCAGATCCTGACAATCGGATACTATGGCGTGACATTGATCTGGTTACAGTGTCTGGTCGCGAAAAACCGGTCAAGCTGTTCGAACCCGTAGCTTACAAGGACACACTGTCTCAGGATGAAATCGTTCAGGTAGAACAGTTCAACAAAGCACTGGATCATTATCGTCAGGGACAGGGCGAGGAAGCGGCTGATATACTCGCCACGCTGGTGCAGGAAACTCACGCGGCAGTGAACATTCAGCTTTATGAGCTCTACCTGGAGCGTATACGCACTCAGACAAACATGGCCGATGAACACTGGACTCCTATTTTTAAACATACCAGCAAATGAGCTGCGACAGTGGGCGATGTTGATTTGACCGCAGACCCAATCAAAACAATGTATCCTGCCTGGGTGAAGCGTGGCCGAAGAATCGCGCTAATCAATCCCACCAAGTATTTGGGCAATCTGCTGCTGTCCGGTCAGCACATTCAACATCTGGTTGCATATTGCGCCGATGAAGGAGTTGAGCTGCTGCTGGTACTGGATAGTGGTTTTCGGGAGCTTTTCGAGCCGGTCTTTCAGGCACCCGGTGTTCACTTTGTGTATTATCCCCGGCAGTTGCTCAAGGCTCGCCGGCAGCGCCTGAAAGCTGCCGGGGCATGGCTGGCATGTGTGCGCGATATCAGGCGGTTTCAGGCGGATCTGGCCTTCACAATAGAAGAAGATTCAGTAAGTCATCGACTGGCTCAACTGTCGGCCGCCCGGGTCAGGGTCAGTAGTACTGAAGCGCGGTACCGGCTTGGATTTGACAAATACCTTCAGGTTGAACGTGCCAATCGAGCTGCTGGAGAAAGGTCGATCTGGTTTGCCTACCGTGAGATATTTAGTCAGCTTGCGCTGCCGGTCCCCGGTGAAAAGACCTATCCAGTGTTTTCGAGCATTGCCGCGAAAGTACCTCCCATAGCCCGCGAACAAACGGGTCGACCGCTCTTCATCATTCATGCCGGTGCAAGTAAGCCCTACAAGAGATGGCCGGTCGCCAGCTTCATTGAATTGGCTTCGCGCGTCATTGAACGTGGCTACCATGTGGTTTTAATCGGTGCCGGCGCCGGTGACGCAGCGCTCAACAGAGCCGTGCTGGCGGGTTTGGGAGAGAGCCACAGGCAGTGTACAGACCTTTGTGACCGCCTTGATCTCAAATCACTGGCCGAATTGTTTGCCGCTGCCGACTTTATTGTCGGAAACGATAGCGGCCCTTCGCATCTGGCCTCTGCGCTGGGCTTGCCTGGTGTGGTAATCTTCGGTCCCACAATCGAGGCCATATGGCGGCCGCTCGGTCCACAGACAAGGGTCATTCAGCACCGGCATGTTTGTCTGAGCGACTGTACACGCCAACATTGTCGTCAGGCATATGCCTGCCTTTCGACCATCCAGACCGATGAAGTTCTGGAGAGCGTGCCTGAAGTGAACGCAGCTGTTGAATCAGCGGCAGTCGGCAGCGTGTCCGGGATCAGGTCTCATAACGTCCGAATCAAGCAAAATGGGTAGGGAGCAAACAAACAACATGGAAAAATCGTTACGCATACTGGTCACAGGCGGAGCGGGATTTATCGGCTCAGCCGTCGTGCGGCAGATCATCGAGCACAGCTCGGACGTCGTCCTGAATGTCGACAAGCTGACCTATGCAGGCAACCTGGAGTCACTGGCCGCTGTCAGCGGCGATCCCCGCTACCAGTTTGCACAGCAGGACATCTGTGACCGGCAGGCCATGGATCAGTTGATTGCAGACTTCCAGCCCGATGCAGTGATGCATCTGGCGGCCGAAAGTCATGTGGACAGATCGATAGATGGTCCGGCAGCTTTTATTGAAACCAACATTGTGGGGACATATACCCTGCTTGAAGCTGTGCGGTCGTACTGGAACCAGCTACCTGAGGATCGGCAATCACAGTTCCGTTTTCATCACATCTCGACCGATGAGGTCTATGGCGACCTTGAAGGGCCTGATGAGCTGTTTACCGAGTCGACACCGTATGCGCCCAGCTCCCCTTACTCCGCCAGCAAGGCCAGTTCAGACCATCTGGTCAGAGCCTGGCGTCGAACCTACGGTTTACCTGTCATCGTCACTAACTGCTCGAACAATTACGGTCCCTATCATTTTCCAGAGAAGCTGATACCCCACATCATTCTGAACGCCATACACGGTAAACCCCTGCCAGTTTACGGTGACGGAAAACAGGTGCGTGACTGGCTGCATGTTGAGGATCATGCCAGGGCTCTCCATCTGGTCGTGCGGCAGGGCATACCCGGTGAGACCTATAATATCGGCGGTCACAATGAGAAACAGAACATCGATGTTGTTAAAGCGATCTGTGAACTGCTGGATGAGCTTCACCCACAGTCGCCAGTCACGCCGCATGCCAGTCTGATTACGTTCGTGAAGGACAGGCCGGGTCACGATCTGCGCTATGCGATAGACGCGTCCAAAATCCAGCGAGAGTTAGGCTGGGTGCCGAGAGAAACCTTTGAGAGCGGATTACGCAGTACGGTGAAGTGGTACCTTGAAAATGCCACCTGGTGGGGGCGTGTGCTGTCAGGCGATTATCAGCTTGACCGCCTGGGCGACAGCAACTGACAAGCCGGAAGCACTGCGGCGGGCGCTGAATTGACATATAATTGCGCCGCGAAATTCAGTGTTTGGGCAAGATTTTAAAACAGCATATAAAACAAATATTTGCAGGAGAAGTCTAATGATTTATCAAGGCAAGGGCATACAGGTCAGTAAACTCGAGTCGGGGATTGCGAGACTCTGTTTTGATCTGCCTGACTCCTCCGTCAATGTTTTTAATGCACTGATGTTATCGGAGCTGGACGCCGCCATCAAAGCCATTGCGGCCAGTGATGCCACGGGTGTCATTTGTGTCAGTGGCAAAAGCAGCTACATTGTCGGTGCCGATATCAAGGAGTTCACTGACAAATTCAAGTTGTCTGAGTCCGAACTGCTTGAATGGGTTGCAGGCGCGAACGCCGTTTTTGATGCGCTGGAAGATCTGCCCATCCCAACGGTTGCTGCGATCAACGGCATGGCTCTGGGCGGTGGCTTTGAGCTGTGTCTGGCGGCCGATTATCGTGTCGGCAGCGAGGCAGCCGTGCTCGGCTTCCCGGAAGTCAATCTGGGGATCTGCCCCGGTTTCGGCGGCACCGTCAGAGCCTTGCGTCTGCTGGGCGCTGATCCGGCAATTGACATGGTACGCAGCGGCCGCCACGTAAAGGCGGAGCAGGCGCTCAGCGATGGCGCGCTGGACGTGCTGGTGACATCAGATGCGCTGGAAGATGCAGCCATCGAAGTGATCGAGCAGGCACTGTCTGGAGAGCTGGATATCTGGGAGCGCCGCAAACAGAAAACCTCTCCCGTTGCGCTTAGCCCGGCGAGTCTTGAGAAAGTTTTTTCGGCCGGCATGGCGAGAACGCGCAAAGACGCTGGCAGCAACTATCCAGCAGCGGAAACGGCCGTTCAGTCAATGTGGGACGGCGCTACCAAACAGCGTGACGATGCGCTGCGCCATGAGAACAAGGCCTTTGTAAGCCTGGCGCGCAGTGAGGTGGCTGGCAATCTGGTTCAGCTGTTCCTGAATGACCAGTTCCTGAAATCGCGTGCCAAAAAGCTCTCCCGCGACGTCAGTCCTGTGAAAAAGGCAGCTGTGCTGGGTGCTGGCATTATGGGTGGTGGTATCGCCTATCAATCGGCTTTACGTGGCACTCCCATCATCATGAAAGATATCGCCCAGCAGGGACTGGATCTCGGCCTGAAAGAGGCAGACAAATTGTTGGCCAAACAGGTCGACAGAGGCCGCATGGACAGCGCCAAGGCAAAAAAGGTTTTGTCTGCGATCAGTCCTACGCTGGATTATGCTGGTTTCGATCAGGTAGACCTGGTGGTTGAGGCCGTGGTTGAAAACCCCAAAGTCAAACAGGCGGTGTTGGCCGAAGTCGAGAGTAGTACGCCGGATAACAGCGTGCTGACCTCCAACACCTCAACGATTTCCATCACTCGTCTGGCCCAGGCTTTGAAGCGTCCTGAGAACTTCTGCGGCATGCACTTCTTCAATCCGGTCCCACTGATGCCATTGGTTGAAGTCATTCGCGGAGAGAAAACCGGAGACGCTGCGATTGCCAAAACTGTTGGCTACGCGCTGTCCCTGGGCAAAATGCCCATCGTTGTGAACGACTGCCCAGGCTTTCTGGTAAACCGTATCCTGTTTCCCTATTTCGGTGCCTTCTGTCAGCTGCTGCGGGACGGGGCAGACCTGCGCGAAGTTGATCGTGTCATGGAAACCTTCGGCTGGCCCATGGGGCCAGCGTACCTGCTGGACGTTGTAGGTATCGACACCGCTTCGCACTGCATGAAAGTCATGGAGGAAGGTTTCCCGGATCGAATGAGCTATGACTTTACAACGGCAATCGATCACCTATACGAGCTGGGACATTATGGCCAGAAAAACGGTCTGGGCTTCTATCGATACGAGTCCGGCGGCGGTGGGCGACCCACCAAGGTCTTCGATGAGCAGATATTGAAGACGCTGCAGCCACTGCAGACAGGTCAGCAATCGCTTTCGGATGCGGAGATCCAGGAGCGTATGATGGTTGCTCTGTGTCTTGAGGCGGTACGCTGCCTTGAAGACAATATTGTCAGCTCTGCGGTCGAGGTGGATATGGGCCTGCTGCTGGGTCTGGGCTTTCCGAAGTTTCGGGGCGGGGCATTGCGGTTTATTGATAATATGGGTGTTGCCGCGTTCTGCCAGATGGCAGACAAATATGCAGACCTGGGGCCGCTTTATCATCCCACCAGTGGGTTGAGAGAGATGGCTGCTGCCGGCAAAACGTTTTACTGAGGGTGAAAGCTGTGGAATACATTGAGGCCAGTCAGAGTCACACATTGGCGTGTGCATCAGAGGCGCCTGGCATCGCACAAAAAACGGACGAAAAACGTCTCAATCGCTGCCGTAAGAGTCTGCGACGGGACGTTGGCCGCGCCATCGCTGATTTTAACATGATCGAGGATGGCGATTTTGTCATGGTCTGCCTCAGCGGTGGTAAAGACTCCTACACCATGCTGGATGTTCTGCTGCACCTGCAGAAACATGCGCCCATTAATTTCAAAATCAAGGCTGTGAATCTCGATCAAAAGCAGCCGGGTTTCCCCGAGCATGTACTGCCTGAATATCTGGAGTCGATTGGCGTCGACTACCACATCATCGAGCAGGACACATTTTCGATTGTGAAAGAGAAAACACCCGAGGGCAAAACCTATTGTGGTCTTTGCTCTCGCCTGCGGCGCGGCAACCTGTATACCTACGCGCGTCAGATTGGTGCGACCAAAATTGCGCTCGGACATCACCGGGACGACATCGTTGAGACGCTGTTTCTGAATATGTTTTTTGGTGGCAAGCTGAAAGCCATGCCTCCGAAACTGTTGAGTGATGACAAGCAGAACATTGTGATCCGTCCGCTGGCGTATGTTGCCGAGAAAGATATTGCGCGTTACGCGAAATTGCGTGGTTTTCCGATCATTCCATGCAATCTGTGTGGTACGCAGGACAACATGCAGCGGCAGGAAATGAAAGCCATGCTGCAGGCATGGGAAAAGCAGTGGCCGGGCCGAATTGATAACATTTTCCGCAGCATTGCCAATGTGGAACCGTCACAGCTCGCCGATACGGGCCTGTTTCCATTCCGCGACCTGAAGCTGGATCGGGAATCGTTCAACCGGATCCAGGCGATCAATGTTGCCTGATCATGGATATACCCTGGCAGGCATTGCCTGAAGACACACTGACTGCACTGATCGAAGAGTTCGTTTCGCGTGAGGGTACCGAGTACGGCTGGCACGACTATTCGCTGGCTGACAAGGTTGCTCAGGTTCGCCTGCAGCTGAAACGGGGTGAGGCCAGAATCGACTTCGATCCCGATAGCGAAACATGCAATATTGTGGCGGCGGATGGACGGCGGCCATGAGCCGGAACAGAAAGATACAGCGTATATGAGCAAGGAAATACCTATCAATCAACACCTCGACGCATCGGGACTTTTTTGTCCCGAGCCTGTGATGATGCTTCACAACCGTATTCGTGACATGCAATCCGGAGACGTGCTTGAATTGCTGGCCACCGACCCGTCCACGACCAGGGATGTTCCAAAATTCTGCATGTTCCTTGGACACGAGCTGCTTGATCAGACTGAAGCCGAAGGTCGTTATCGCTACCTGATCAGGAAAAGCGAATGAACGCGCCGCTGTATCTGGTTGACGCGTCGATTTATATCTTTCAGGCACACTTCTCTCCGGCAACAGTTGCCTACGCTACAGATGGCAGTGATCGCAGTGCATTTGTCGGTTTCGCCCGTTTTCTGATACGTTTTCTGCGACAGCTCAGGCGTCGCCACGATGAGGTTCTGGTCGCTGTAGCGTTTGATCAGAGCCTGTTCTCTGGTTTTAGACACCAGCTGTATCCAGCCTACAAATCCAATCGCGTGTTACCTGACGACAATCTTGCGCTTCAGCTTGATGCGTGTTTCCAATTGTGTGAGACCCTGGGTGTAAGTGCATTCGGCAGTCGCCAGTTTGAAGCTGACGATATTATCGGCACTCTATGTATCAAGGCAGCTGATGAGCAGCCAGTCACCATAGTCAGCAGGGACAAGGATCTGTCGCAACTGCTGCTTCGACAGCAGGACAGGATCTGGGATTTTCAGTCGCAGACCTTTCGCAACCGTGATGACATACAGCTGCGCTTTGGCATTTGGCCGGAGCAGTTCCCCTGTTATCTGGGGCTGGTGGGTGACAGCATTGACTGCATACCGGGCGTACCAGGTCTTGGGCCAGTTGCAGCGCGTCATCTGCTGCAGGCCTACAGGGATCTTGACGTGCTGTACAACGAGCTCGACTCGGTTGCGAGCCTTGGTTTTCGCGGTGCCAGAAGCTGCCAACAGAAGCTGGACACTCACCGTGAGCAGGCACAATTGAGCAGACAGCTGGCACGAATAGTCTGTCGCCATACTGAGGACTGCGCTGAGCCATTTGCAGCCGTTAAGCCAGAAGCACTGCTCGCGCGTGGTTTTGATCAGCCGGGCTTTACAGATCTGTTAAAGTCTCTCGCGATCGACGAGACAGAGACACAACGGTTGATTCGACAGCTGGACGGCGGCGTTGTCTGACAGATTAGGTGGTTTGGAAATTTGGCTTGTTTAATAACTAAGGGGCTGCGATGAAAATAGTTGCTGACCAGAACATACTGGCACTGGATAAGTGGCGGGCCAAAGACATCGAGCTGGTCATGAAATCGGGTCGAGATATCGTCAGTGCTGATCTGCGTGACGCGGATGCATTGCTGGTTCGCTCTATCACTACAGTCAATGCCGAACTACTGGCCGGAAGTCGAGTCCGTTTTGTCGGAACTGCCACCAGTGGGACTAATCACATTGATATTGACTGGCTAACTTCCAATAATATTCACCTGGCTGATGCCGCCGGTGCAAATGCCGGTGCAGTCACTGACTATGTGCTGGCCTGTCTTGCCGAGCAGATTCGTGGTGCCGGTTTCGATCCGTGGGCTGCAAGTATTGCGATTGTCGGTGTTGGCCATGTGGGAGGCCTGCTGGCAAGGCGCCTGAAAGCGCTGGGCATCAGCTGTGTGGGTTGCGACCCATTTCAGCAGAACGTCGACGGACTTAAGTACGTCTCGTTCGAGCAGGCCCTGCAGGCCGATGTTGTCTGTCTCCACACTCCGTTGACCAATGAAGGCCCGCACGCGACCCGCAGCATGATGAATGCCGAAGCGTTCTCAAAGATGCGACCTGACGCTATCTTGATAAATGCCGGGCGGGGAGAGGTTGTCGACGACGAGGCATTGCTGACTCACTTGACGAAGCAACGTCACTTTGTCGCGATCCTTGATGTCTGGCACAACGAACCGAACCCGTCCCGTGATGTTGTCAATGCCGCAAGTCTTGCGACACCACATATTGCAGGTTACAGCGTTGAAGCAAAACTGGCCGCGACACAATGCATTCTGAAAGCACTGGTTAACCATTTTGACTTGCCGGCATCGCTGGCTTCAGTCAGCAGATTGCCCTGCGTCGTTCATGACTCGCGTTACGAAACGGCTGCAGGGTCGGGCAGGCAGCCAGGGCAGGGTAGTGACTCAGCCGTATTTGCAGATTACCTGCTGCGCGCATTTTCACCAGCACGTGTCGCTGCTACTTTCAGGCTCCAATACAATAAAGCTTCCCACGATGAGGGCGCGATAGTCTTTGACAGGCTGCGCAGTCAACTGGTCGGCAGGCGTGAGTTTTCCGCCAGCCATGTTCATGCCGCCGGACTAAGCCCACAGGTAGCGGGCTGGTTACATGCCGCAGGTTTTGTACTGCAGGCTTAGCACTAGTGTGATTGCGCCCACTTGCTCAGGAAACGCTCTATTTTGTCCATCGCCTGCTGCAGAACATCTTTAGTGGGCAGGAAAACGATGCGCAGGTGCTGAGTGTCTTCTATGTTGAACGCGCTACCCTGCACCAGCAGAATTTTCTCTTTTTCCAGCAGCTCCAGGATGAATTGCTGGTCATCAATAATCGAGTAAGTTGACGGATCCAGTCTGGGGAACATGTAAATAGCCCCTTTGGGTTTTACGCAGCTGACGCCCGGAATGCTGGTCAGGGCATTGTAAGCCGCGTCACGCTGATCCCTGAGACGGCCGCCTGGAATGATCAGTTCGTTAATGCTCTGGTAGCCTCCCAGTGCTGTCTGCACAGCGAACTGAGCAGGTACGTTGGCACACAAACGCATGTTGGAAAGTATTTCCAGTCCTTCTATATAACCCGTTGCCTGCTCTCGCGCGCCGCTTAATATCATCCACCCGGAACGGAAGCCAGCCAGTCGATATGACTTGGAGAGTCCGTTGAATGTCACGATGAACAAATCATCACAAAGAGATGCGATGGGTGTGTGCACTGCATCGTCGTACAGAATCTTGCTGTAAATCTCGTCAGAAAAAATAATCAGCTTGTGCTTACGGGCGACTCGTATCAGATCGAGCAGCAATTCAGGGCTGTAGACAGCACCGGTGGGGTTATTCGGGTTAATAATGACCATCGCACGCGTTTTGGGCGTGATTTTCTTTTCTATGTCCGCGATGTCAGGAAACCAGTCGGCCTGCTCGTCACAGATGTAGTGCACTGGGTTGCCGCCTGCCAGACTGACCGCTGCAGTCCACAATGGATAGTCCGGTGCGGGCACCAGAACCTCGTCACCATTGTTAAGCAGTGCCTGCATGGCCATGACTATCAGTTCGCTGACGCCGTTACCGAGATAGATGTCATCAATGTCGACGCCGTCAATGCCAAGCTGCTGGCACTCCTGCATGATCGCTTTACGCGCTGAAAACAGCCCTTTTGAATCACTGTAGCCTTGCGCATTGGACAGATTTCGAATCACGTCCTGCAGGATTTCGTCGGGTGCCTCGAAGCCGAAAGGAGCCGGGTTACCGATATTCAGCTTCAGAATTCGGTTGCCTTCTTCCTCAAGTTGCTTGGCAACTTCGAGTACCGGGCCTCTGATGTCATAGCAGACTTTGGCGAGTTTGTCTGATTGGCCTATCTTGATCATATCTCCGTTTCCAGGATGTGCCTTGAGGCCGGATATTGTAAACTGACGTCAAAAAAATGATAGAGGCACTTATTTTATAAATTTCCGAATTACACCACCCTGAGGTGACAGAACATGAGTGACAAGGTGACTGACAACAAGGCAGCACTGAAAGAGAAACTGGATGCTGATACCTACAGAATCGTCTGCGACTGCGGAACCGAGCCAGCATTCACTGGAAAGTACTGGGATTGCAAAACGCCCGGTGTCTATCATTGCGTCGTCTGTGACGCTGCGTTGTTTGATTCTGAAACCAAGTATGATTCCGGTTCCGGCTGGCCAAGCTACTACCAGCCAGTCGACAGCAGCTCGGTCACAGAGCGTGCAGACCATTCGCTGGGCATGGCGCGTACAGAGATCCTGTGTGCCAACTGCGATGCTCATCTGGGACACGTTTTCCCTGATGGTCCACCGCCGACTGGACTGCGCTACTGCATCAACTCCGCTGCGCTGAACCTGCGACCACGATAAGGAAGATCAAGGCTGCCAATGTTGTCACATGCAAAATCGCAATGTGCTGTCCTGATGGCATTGGCAGTCGCAGTGGCCGGAACATCCGATGCCGTAGCGCAGGCCGCTGATGAAGCAGCGGCATCGTTGCTAGAGACAGACTCGCCTGCGTCGATAGGGCATACAACGGCTATTGCCCTGTATTACAGTCGCGGGAAATACGGCGAAGATTCCTCCACCCGTATCCGCTATATGCCTGTTTCTCATGAGATTGATGGTTCCAACTGGCGTCTGAAAGCCACCGCTCCGATGGTGGAAATCAGCGGACCCGGCAACATTCTGGTCAATGTCGGTCGGGTGGGGGACGACAGCGGAGGGCGCGTATCAGAACGTGGCGTTGGTGATGTTCTGGTTTCTTATACCTACGAGCTTCCCGCTGTTTCTGAGAGCCTGCCTTTTTTTGATATCGGCTTTGAACTAAAGCTGCCCACAGCAGACGAAAAGCGCGGCCTGGGCACCGGTAAACTTGACGGCACACTGCAGCTGGATGCCTATCAGCTTGCAGGTCCGATGACCTTGTTCGCAACACTGGCATGGAAGTATCGACAAGCCAGCCCGGTATTTCAGGACCTGCGCAATAGCTGGGTGGTCTCAGCCGGACTTTCCTACCCCCTGGCTGAAAACTGGCAGGGTGGTCTCATATATGACTTCAGAGGGGCTGTCTCAGAGTTTACAGGTGACACGCACGAGCTCATCCCGCATCTGAGCTGGAGCCCGGACCCTCGCTGGTCAATCATGATGTATCTGGTTGAGGGCTTCACGAATGACAGTGCCGATCTGGCGATCGGCACTCAATTGAGCGTTCGCTGGTAACCAGGATCTTAATTCCAGACCTAGATTCGCATGGGCTGTGGACGTGGCGCTGTCACTGCGGCGCGATCGATGGCTGGCCTGATGCGCTGGAATGGTGGCAGCTCGGGGCGCTGTATACGCTCAGGGGATGCGCGCCGGTCAATTTCACCGTCCGCTGCTTGCTGCTCATCCGGCAGCTCTGAACTGTCAGACAGATGATCCACTACCTGGTACAACTCAGGCCGCTCAGTCGAGTCAGCCTCGTCCAGACTGTCGGGCGCAGCTTGTCTGGCAGGTGTGATGACAGTCTCCTGTGCCAGCGCCTCAGTATCGATGACATCAGGCAGCTCCGGGACAGTCAGATTGATTTCCAGCGGTGCCTGCTCAACGGTAGTCTGTTCCGCAAGATCCAGCATACGACGGGTGTGCGGAGGCAGCTCCGCTGAATCGGGATCGAAAATCCGCAAAGCATCGGGATCAGCCTGCTCAGTGTCTGGCTGGCGGAACGGATCCTGCGGTAATGGAGTACGCTGCAATTCTATCGCGGGCGCCATCGCATCGGGTGCGCCAACGGCGAGCTGATCCTGGCGCTGCATCCATGGAGCCGGCCACGCTTCCCGGCTTTGCAGTGGCTCTGTCGTTTCTGGCTGAGGCTCAATGGGGGATCTGGATCCTGGGTCAGAGCTGTCAGACTCGGTGTCATCGGTATCAATTCCACCCAGGAAGGGGCTTGGCGAGCCCGTGCCGCCCAGGCCACTATCGCCGAACTGGCCGGTTTTACCGGTACCGCCCATGCCGCTGCCCTGATCGTCACCGCCCGGGATAGCACGCAGTACACCGACGCTCTGGGTAGCGATAATCAGGCTGCAGGCAAACAGCAGCAGGGCTGCCAGCAAGGCAACCGGGTAATGACGCAGCGCTAGTATGGCTTTAGCCATGGTCGGGATCCTTGACCTGATCTTCTTGCAGATCATTGTAATGAAAAATACCGAAATTCATACGGTAGCTGCGATGACTTTTTGTCGAGTTTGTGACGTGGGACGCTTTATCACGCTGCTGCAGCGCCAGCGCGCGCTGGTTGACAGCGATCAGGGCCTGCATGCCGAGCTGTTCAGCCAGCGCCTGGAGCTCTTCGACTGAGGCTTCGCTGAGTTGATCGTAGTACACGGTACGATCCATCATCGGTGGTTTTCTGTTCAAAAGGTTGTGGGTGCCTGCACTGATATGATCATGCAGTGACTTGCCAAAAAAGAATGCCTTCTCGTCAAAGCCCTGATGGGGGGTAAATGCCCCGGTATCCAGTATCACTTTGTCTGTTTCATCGAGTGTCGCTACGCCCAGGCGCAGCCATTCGTCGAGTATGACGCGTGGGCGAATGTCCTTGCGGCAGACGCGTTCCACCAGTTCTTCGAAACTTGGTTCTTCGCCAGTGGCGGCCAGAGGCAGCGGCAGGGGATGACCCTCACTGTCGCAGAATCGTGCGTCGCCCATCCAATGACCGATCATCTGCGCACCTGTGGAGACAGTGCGTGACTGTGGGGCGTTGTCGGTCTGCTCGGAACGCAGGCGTTTGACGTCCTTTCGGTGAACTCCAGTGAGAAGTGTGATGCGGCTGTCTGATGGGCGTTTCCCGGCAACCGGAAATTCCGTTTCTGCCACTTCCACGTACACGGTTTTCAGCAGGTTTATAAGATAGGGGTAGGTGATCTGGAATGACAACAGCAATTTGACCAGTGGTCGAACCAGTTTGCGAATGGCATTGACCAGCGTTTCCGGCGGTTGTCCTGGAGGCGTCGGGTTATTGGGCGTTGTCGAATTTCCACTCATGCGCTGGAGTATAACGCTGGGTGGGAATAAATCCCACATAAAATTCGTCCTAATCAGGCAGTATGGCCATTGGTAGTATTGACGTGGGAAAAATTCCCACTTACTATTCAGGCATACCCAGACACAGGTGAAGTATGTTAGTTCCAGTCCGAGAAGAGCGCCGCACGCTGGGGAATCCCGGCGAGCAAGTCGACACGCCTGCCAACAGCGCGATCAGTGGTCGCACGCGTTGTCTGTCGCTGGCTGCTGGCGGGCAGTTGGCCTGGTCTGAATTTGGACGCCGTCACGGATATCCGGTGCTGTATTTTCATAGCCAGGGCGGTTCGCGCCTGGAGGGGCAATTGCTGCATGAGGCTGCAGTTGCAGCAGGTTTCAGACTGATCGCCGTGGATCGCCCGGGCATCGGTCTTTCAAGTTTCCGGCCTCTCACGGGGCATTCCCAATTTAATACTGATCTGATTGCGCTGATTGACCATCTCGACCTGGAGACGGTAGCTCTGCTGTCCTGGGCTGGGGGCGGGCCATTCGCCCTGGCATTTGCACAACAGTACCCGAACCGGGTCAGTTCAGTGAATATGATGTCACCCTTTCCGGTGATGCCGGATTCGGAGTCCGCCCTGTCTCGCATTCTACTTGCCGGCCTGAGAGGTGCCATTTATCTGCGGCACTCCCTGTTGTCCAGACGGGTGGAGCACTACATGGATCGTGCTCGCGAGCGTCTCTGTTATTCCGACCGCAAGCAGTTTGATAATCCTGGTGTGCGGAGAATTCTCAGGCAGGATGCTCTTGAAGCCTCGCGTCAGGGTGGGCGTGGCGTGGCCTTCGACAGTGCGATGAGTTTTCGCAAGTGGGATTTTGATCCGGCAGGCGTCGTTGCGCCGGTGCATTTATGGCAGGGTGGAGCGGATACACTGTCTGTGCCATGTTCAGCACTGCGGCTGCATGCCGTTCTGTCCGGCGCCGTGTTACACACGGTGGCCAGACAGGGTCATCTGTTCTTTACGACGAGTGCTGATGATATCTTTCGGGCCTGCCGGCAGGCATTGTGTCAGCGGGATTGACGTCCAAGCTGTGCGCTGATTCGAAAATGTGGTTTGGTACTGACCGGTTGCTGCTGGGCAGCCAGGTCCTGAATGAAGCGTGTCAACATCAGCTCTGCCTCGGTTCGGTAGCGGAACGGGCCCACATCTTTTCCTTCACGTGTTCGGAAATACCAGAGTCCTGACTTGCTGAATAGCCGATCGGTGCGTGCGTGCTCTACCGAGACACGGTCACCTGCGCGTACGGAGCTGGTTGTTCCGCTGGCCGCGGATTCAGTTTTATCGGTTGCGAGACTGCCGTTATTCAGGGTGACGGGCGTGTACATGTTGATCACCAGTTTGTTGTTGTGTTTTTGTTTAGTACTGACTTGGATAGTAGACCAGATGTTCAGGCAAAAATATCCCTCTTCTGAAAATAATTTGTAAAACGTCGCGAATGCCCGCCATCCCTGACTGTCAGCGATTATTTATTGAATAAACAGCGGTGATATGGGACAATCGCGCTCTTCAAATTTACCCGGTTTTCACTTAAGCCATTGAAATGTTTGATGGAAATCGGAATAGTAAGCCCATAAACACCGTTGATACTACGCTGGCGTGGTGGGCACGCCGGTTTGCGAGGACATTTCATGCAAGTTTCGATCGAAACCACGACTGGATTAGAACGCCGGATGACCGTTACCGTACCGGCGACAGAAATTGACAGTGCTGTTGACGCGCGCTTGAGCGAGGCAGCCAAAACGGTCCGCATCAACGGTTTCCGCAAGGGCAAGGTCCCCATGAAGGTCATCCGCAACCGTTTCGGTGCCGGCGTACGTCAGGAAATCCTGGGCGATGTGATGAATCGCAGCTATTACGCCGCCCTGAATGAACAGGGTGTCAAACCCGCGGGTCAGCCGAAAATTGAGCCAAAAACTCTGGAAGAAGGCAAGGATCTTGAGTTTGTAGCCGTATTTGAGGTTTATCCGGAGATTGAATTGTCTGACTTCAGCAAAATCAAGGCTGAGAAGCAGGTCGCTGAGGTGACAGACAAAGATATCGACACAATGATCGAAAATCTGCGTCAGCAGCGCCAGGGCTGGAAAGAAGTCAAACGTCAGGCGCGCAATGACGATCGCGTGAACATTGACTTCGTTGGCACCATTGACGGAGAAGAGTTTCAGGGTGGCTCTGCCAAGGGTACCAATCTGGTTCTTGGCTCAGGCCGTATGATAGAGGGCTTTGAAAAGGGTTTGCTGAAGTCCAAGGCTGGTGACGAAGTCACGCTGAATCTGAACTTCCCGGAAGATTATCGTAACAAGGATCTCGCCGGTAAGCCGGTAGAGTTCAAAGTGACGGTTAACAGCGTGGAAGCACCTGAACTGCCGGAACTTAATGATGAATTTTTTGCCGCATTCGGTGTGACCGAGGGCGGTGAGGAAGGCTTCCGCAAAGAAGTCAAAGAGAACATGGAGCGTGAGCTGAAGAAAGCCAGCAAAAATCGCCTGAAGTCTGAAGTCATGGATACCCTGCTTGACCAGAATGATGTAGACGTACCGTCTGCGCTGGTAGCGGCAGAAATCAACGTATTGCGTCAGCAGGCCCTGCAGCAGTTCGGTGCGGGAGCGAAAAACCTCGACGCCAGTCTGCTGCCAGATGACCTGTTCCGTGAGCAGGCAGAAAAGCGCGTAAAACTGGGTCTGATTCTGGGTGAAGTGATCAAGCAGCAGTCAATGCGTGCTGATCCGGCCAAGGTGCGTGAAGCGATTGAAGATATCGCCGCCACCTATGAGCAGCCAGAAGAAGTCATCAACTGGTACTACGGCAACAAGGAGCAGCTGGAAACCGTTGAATCCGCTGTGCTGGAAGATCAGGTATTTGACGTAATTCTTGAGCAGGCGACCGTGAAAGAGAAAAAAGTCAGCTATGATGAGCTGACCAAACCTCAGCAGGAAGCAGCCGAGGACGACAAGAAAAGCACCGCCAAGGCCAAAAAACCGGCCAAGAAAAAAGCCGCTGCCGCCAAAGACAAGGACAGCGAATAAACAGCGTTAAGTAGAGAAGGCCCGATTGATGCCATACAGAACCACAGTTAGCAGTGAATCGATGTTGTCCATGATCGAGGCCAATCTGGTGCCGATGGTGGTCGAGCAGAGCGCCCGCGGTGAGCGGGCCTATGACATATACTCACGCCTGCTAAAAGATCGTGTGATCTTTCTGGTGGGACCCGTGGAAGATCATATGGCCAATCTGGTCGTTGCACAGCTGCTGTTCCTGGAATCAGAGAACCCGGACAAAGATATACACCTGTATATCAACTCTCCGGGTGGCGCTGTTACGGCGGGTCTGTCTATTTACGACACAATGCAGTTCATCAAGCCGGATGTCAGCACGATGTGCATGGGTCAGGCAGCCAGCATGGGCGCGTTTCTGCTGACTGGTGGCGCCAAAGGCAAACGTTTCGCATTGCCGAATTCGCGCATGATGATCCACCAGCCAAGCGGTGGAGCGCATGGTCAGGCATCGGATATCGAGATCCAGGCGACCGAAATTCTCAAGATGCGTCAACAGCTTAATGAGATTATGGCGCACCACACTGGCCGTCCTCTGGACGAGATTGCACGTGATACCGAACGAGATAACTTCATGAACCCCGAGCAGGCAGTGGCCTACGGCCTGATTGACAAAGTCATCTCTCGCAGGGCAGTCTAAAAGGCCAGAACAGTAGTTATACAAGGGTTAATGCATGGCAGATGATCGCTACAATAAGGGTGATGACAACGGCAAGCTGCTTTATTGTTCATTCTGTGGCAAAAGTCAGCACGAAGTCCGCAAGTTGATCGCAGGCCCTTCGGTGTTTGTGTGCGATGAGTGCGTGGATCTGTGTAACGATATCATTCGTGAAGAGATCCAGGAGAAGGAAGCCGAATCGGGAAGCAAGAAATTGCCCGTTCCCGAAGAAATCAAGGCGACGCTTGATGAGTATGTTATCGGTCAGGACCAGGCTAAAAAGGTTCTGTCGGTGGCCGTCTACAACCATTACAAGCGCCTCGGTTACGATAACAAAGGCACAGACGTCGAACTCGGCAAAAGTAATATCCTGATGATCGGCCCGACCGGTACGGGCAAGACATTGCTGGCCGAGACGCTTGCCCGATTGTTGGATGTGCCGTTCACCATTGCCGATGCTACCACTCTGACAGAAGCTGGTTATGTGGGTGAGGATGTCGAGAACATCATCCAGAAGCTGTTGCAGAAATGCGACTATGATGTTGAAAAGGCTCAAATTGGTATTGTCTACATCGACGAAATCGACAAGATTTCACGTAAGTCCGACAATCCTTCAATCACCCGCGATGTGTCAGGCGAGGGTGTGCAGCAGGCGTTGCTTAAGCTCATCGAAGGCACTGTGGCTTCAGTTCCGCCGCAGGGTGGTCGTAAGCATCCGCAACAGGAATTCCTGCAGGTTGATACCTCCAATATTCTATTTATTTGTGGTGGCGCGTTTGCCGGCCTGGACAAGATAATCCGCGATCGCTCTGAAAAAAGTGGTATTGGTTTCACCGCAGAGGTTCGCAGCAAAGACGAAGACAAGCTGCTGGGCGATGCCTTCCGCAAGGTTGAACCAGAAGATCTGGTCAAGTTTGGCCTGATACCAGAGTTTGTCGGCCGTCTGCCAATGATTGCCACGCTGGACGAGCTGGACCTGGATGCGCTGGTGAGAATTCTTAAAGAGCCCAAGAACTCACTGGTTAAGCAATATGCCAAACTGTTTGATATGGAAGGCGTAGAAATTCAGTTCCGCGACGACGCACTGCAGGCGGTTGCCCGCAAGGCGAAAGAGCGCAAAACTGGCGCGCGTGGCCTGCGGTCAATCATGGAAAGTGTACTGCTGGACAGTATGTACCAGATTCCCTCAATGGGTAATGTCACCAAAGTGATCATCGACGAGGCAGTCATCAAAGGTGAATCTGAACCGCTGTTGATGTACGAAGCTGATCAGCAGAGCTCTTCTCGCAAGGCGGACTGATTTTAGTTCGCCCGCACGACTGCATACCCTGTAATACTGATTGAAGGCCACCACTGGTGGCCTAAATCGCTCCCCGGATCGTACTCTTCGTAAAATCATACTTGAAATCAGTCGGCTCTGGCCTCACATTAAAGGTCAACAGTCACTGAGAATTTGACGAGAGTATTTATGGGCGATGTATCCGATAATCCCACCAATGTAAATTCTAGCCTGCCGCTGCTGCCGCTTCGCGACGTTGTGGTCTACCCGCAGATCGTGCAGCCACTGTTTGTCGGTCGCCCCAGATCCATCAAGGCGCTTGAAGTTGCCATGCACAGTCATAAGCAGGTGCTGCTGGTAGCCCAAAAGAACGCCTCCGACGATGATCCCGGGATCAAGGATATATTTGCCGTCGGCACGGTCGCTACCATTCTGCAACTGATACGCCTGCCTGATGGCACCGTAAAGGTGCTGGTGGAAGGTGTCACACGAGCTCGCATCAAGTCCGTTGAGCTTGAAGACGACTATTTCCAGAGCCAGGTCATGCCGCTGCACACGGACCCGCTGCCAGACAAGCAGGGCCAGCTGCTGCTGAGATCCCTGATGTCGCAGTTTGACCAGTATGTGCAGCTCAGCCGCAAGATACCGCCGGAAGTCATGAGCTCCATATCTGGTATCGACGAACCTGGGCGTATGGTGGATACCATCGCTTCACATATGTCTCTGCAGCTGCAGGAAAAACAGAATCTGCTTGAGCTGGTGAATCTGCAGTCGCGAATTGAGCATCTGATGGGGCTTATCGAGGCTGAAATCGACCTGTTCCAGGTTGAAAAGCGTATTCGTGGTCGTGTCAAAAAGCAGATGGAGAAAAGCCAGCGCGAGTACTACCTGAATGAGCAAATGAAAGCCATCCAGAAGGAAATGGGTGAGCTGGAAGATGCTCCCAATGAGGCAGAAGAGCTCAAGAACAAGATCGACAAGGCTGGCATGCCGAAAGAGGCAAAAGACAAGGCACTGGCAGAATGGAACAAGCTGAAGATGATGTCGCCGATGTCATCCGAGGCGTCGGTGGTGCGCACCTATCTGGACTGGATGGTGAACGTGCCCTGGAAAAAGCGCAGCAAAATCAGTCTGCAGCTGGATAAGGCCGAAGAAATCCTGAATGCTGACCATTACGGACTGGAAGAGGTCAAGGAGCGCATTCTTGAGTATCTCGCGGTTCAGAAACGGGTTCGTAAACTCAAAGGACCGATTTTGTGTCTGGTGGGTCCGCCCGGCGTGGGTAAAACCTCTCTGGGTGAATCGATCGCGCGGTCCACGAACCGAAAATTTGTTCGCATGGCACTTGGCGGCGTTCGCGATGAGGCTGAGATTCGCGGCCACCGTCGAACCTATATCGGATCGCTGCCCGGTAAACTGCTGCAGAAGCTGTCGAAAACCGGTGTGAAAAATCCATTGTTCCTGCTGGATGAAATCGACAAGATGGGCATGGATCATCGTGGTGACCCTGCGTCGGCGCTGCTGGAGGTGCTGGATCCGGAGCAGAACAAGTCATTTAACGACCACTATCTGGAAGTTGATTTTGACCTGTCCGAGGTGATGTTCGTCTGTACCTCCAACACCATGAATATTCCTGGCCCATTATTGGACCGTATGGAAGTTATTCGCCTGCCAGGTTACACCGAGGCTGAAAAAATCAATATCGCATCACGCTATCTGTTGCCCAAGCAGCTTGAGGCCAATGGCCTGAAGAAGGGCGAGCTGACGGTGCCTGATGAGACTGTGCGCGACCTCATCCGTTATTACACACGCGAGGCTGGTGTCCGCGGGCTCGAGCGCGAGATAGCCAAGCTGTGCCGCAAAGTTGTCAAAAAAGCGGCGCTGGAAGAGGGTAGAGGCGGTAAGAAACCCGCGGGCATCGTCCTGTCTCCAGACCTGCTGGAAGAGTATTCCGGTGTTCGAAAATTCGATTACGGCCGGGCAGAAGAAGACAATCGGGTCGGCCAGGTTAATGGTCTGGCCTGGACTCAGGTTGGCGGCGAGCTTCTGACCATCGAGTCGGTTGCCGTAGAGGGCAAAGGCAAAACTGTCAAGACGGGTTCGCTCGGTGATGTCATGCAGGAGTCCATCCAGGCTGCGCTGACTGTTGTGCGCAGCCGGTCAGCGATGCTGGGACTGAAATCCAACTTTCATGAATCAGTTGATCTGCATATTCACGTACCTGAAGGTGCAACTCCCAAGGACGGCCCGAGTGCCGGTATTGGAATGTGTACTGCACTGGTGTCTGTTCTGACAGGCATACCTGTGCGAGCCGACGTGGCAATGACGGGCGAAATTACACTACGGGGTCAGGTGTTGCGAATTGGTGGTTTGAAGGAGAAGCTGCTTGCTGCGCATCGTGGCAATATCAAAACAGTCATTATTCCTGCTGATAATGAAAGAGACCTGAAAGAGATTCCGGATAACATCAAAGCTGAGCTCTCAATACACCCGGTCAAGTGGATAGACGAGGTTCTGGAGATTGCGCTTGAAAGAATGCCAACCCCCATTCCTCCGCAGGAAGGTGTGTTGCCAGAGCATAGCCAGGAGGGTGATAAAAAAGCCGTCAGCACGCACTGATTATCAGTGTTTTATGTTGACAGGCATTTCTGGCGCTTGGTATAAAGTCACGGTTGTAGCGGCCGCAGGCCGCGCGCCGCTTGAGATTCAGGCGATTTCGAGAGAATCGACATCGGACATTGAATGGCGTAGGTCAGCTACATTTTGCTGACGGCAAACAAGTAACAAGTATTTAAGGAGTGGCAGGAAGAAACCGCTTCTAAAACCTAACTCAAATTAACATAACAGGTACCAAAACAAGGGGTTATCGTGAATAAATCAGAACTGATCGAAGCTGTAGCAGCAAGCGCGGATTTACCAAAGGCGGCCGCAGCCCGCGTGATTGACGCAATGATTGATACCATTACTGAATCTCTGCAAAAAAGTGAGCCGGTTGTTCTGGTTGGCTTTGGTACGTTCGGCACTAAAGAGCGTGCAGCGCGCACAGGTCGCAATCCCCAGACTGGCGCTACAATCCAGATCAGCGCCGCCAAAGTTCCAAACTTCAAGCCTGGCAAAGCATTGAAAGACGCTGTTAACGGCTGATCAGTTTTTGATCGGCAGGCTCTGGCCGCTGTCCTAGTCAGAGCGTTATCCGGAGTCAGATCTGGCTCCAACTGGGGCGCATCTTGGATGCGCCCTTTTAGTTTACATGTATGACATTCAGGAAGCGCTATGCTGCAGACTATTCGTGACAATTCCCAGGGCGTTGTAGCCAAGATCATTATTGGTTTCATCATTGGCATTTTTGCGCTGTTTGGTGCCGAGTCCATTGTTGGCGGGTTTCTTGGCAGCAACAATGTGGTCTCGGTCAATGGTGAAGACATTACTGAACAGGAGCTTGCTGTCAGTATTCAGAACCTGATGGCCTCGATGGGCGCCAATGTAGCGGACTTTGATGAAGAGCTGATCCGCGAGGTCGCGTTGAATCAGTTGATTGAGGATAAATTGTTGATGCAGGCCGCGCAGGAGTCCGGGATGGCAATCTCTGATGACTCGGTGGATCGACAGATTCTGCGTACCCCCCAGTTCCAGATTGGCGGCGTATTCGACAACGAGATGGCGCGTCGTACCATGGCTGCACAGGGCTATACGCCCCAGGCTTATCGACAGTTACTGGCAGAGAGCATGATGATGGGGCAGCTGGCTAACGCCTATGCTGCGACGTCGTTTGTGACGGATGCCGACCTGCAACGCATTGCCGAGCTGCAGACTCAGACCAGAGATTTTCGATATCTTTCAATTCCATTAGGTAACAGAACCCTGGGCCAGGCGGTTGAGCCAGAGGCGATCGAAGCCTATTACGAACAGAACCCCGAGCAGTTCACAAGCCCCGAACAGGTTTCTGTGGCTTATGTGATGCTGGATAAAGACGCCATCTTCGATGAGGTCGAAGTCGATGAGGCCACCGTTATGGAGCGCTACGAGGCAGACCGTGATGCTGCCGTCGCTGACGTCGAACGAAGAGCTGCGCATATACTCTTTGACCTCGGTTCTGGAAGCGAAGAGGAAGTGATTGCGCGCGCAAACGAAGTAAAAGCGCGGATAGATGCGGGCGAGGATTTTGGTGAGCTGGCCCGGGAGTTCTCCGTAGACGAAGCATCCGCAGCGGAAGATGGTGATATCGGTTTCACAGATGGCAGCGTGTTTCCCCAGGAGATGGAAAGCGCACTGGCAGCCCTGGAAGTGGGTGAGGTATCTGACCCGGTAGTATCAGAGTTTGGTGTGCACCTGCTTAAGCTGACTGAATATGATGCGCAGGATTACCCTCCCTTTGAGGAGGTTGAGGAGCGGCTGAGACGAGAACTCAGCCAGGCGCGCGTTGACGAATTGTACTTCAGTCGACTCGAATCGATGGCCAACCTTGCGTTTGAGAACTTTGATCTGCAGGCCATCAACGAAGAGCTGGGCCTTGAGATTCAACAGTCAGCGTTCTTTGGCCGTGAAGGTGGTAGCAGCGCGGTGACATCTGATCCTGCCGTTATCGAAGCAGCGTTTTCACCAGAAGTACTGGAAGAAGATCTTAACAGTGATCTTATTGAACTTGGCGAGACACGGGCCGTTGTCATTCATCTGGCGGAACATCGACCATCAGCGCTTCAGCCGCTGGAAGACGTTCGCGCCGATATCGCTGTCGAACTTCGTACACAGATGGAGCAGGAGCAGGCGAGAGCAGTAGGTGAACAAATTCTCGCAGCGCTTCAGGCTGGCGAAAGTATCGATTCATTTGTGCAGCAGGAGTCCCTGGAGTGGTCAGAGAGAGAGGGTGTTCGTCGCGGTCAATTTGATATCAATACCGAACTAGTGGCCAATGTATTCTCAATGCCGGCGCCAGCGGAGAACGATTCCGAGCTTGCCGGTTTTCAACTCAATAATGGTGCCTATGTCGTGATTGAACTGCAGTCGGTCAATGCTGGCAGCCTCGATGAGCTGGGCGAAGACCAGCGTCAGCAGCTGGCAGCCGCCATGCTGGAGAATCGTGGGCGAAGTGTGTTTTCTGCACTGTTGAGCAATCTGCAGGAAGAGGCTTCCATCAGGTAGTTTACAGTGTTGTTACGCGCACCTGCTTAGCTGCTGGCAGGTACTAAAGCGCCGTCGTCAGGGCCGGAATTTCTTGCCAAGGCGACGGCGTTTTGCTAGTTTTCTCCTGCAATTATTTTGGTTGTCGGGCGGTACGGCTACTTTGACAACACATTGGCGCTATTGCCAAAAAAATAGGTTGTTGACACAAATTGATGTAATTTGTCATCACAAATTTGCAGTCAGACAATCACATCAGGGGTTAAAATCCCATTCATAACAAATGGTCTTGGCAGGTGCAGATTGGTGCGTCTGCTCTGGGGCGCTAAATAATGAAGCACATGTCAGCTCTACTGGTCATTCTGGCCGTTCTTTGGTGGATACTCTCCGGTTACACCAAGGTTCTTCTCATCTCACTCGGTGTTGTTTCTGTTATTTTCACCACTTTTCTTGCTCACCGCATGAACGTGGTTGACGACGAAAGCCACCCTCTGCACCTGAGCTTCAAACTCGTGCGTTACTGGGGCTATCTGCTTGGTCAGATCGTCATCTCAAATTTTCAGGTCATCAAGGTCATTCTCAGCCCGAACCCCGATATCGATCCATCAGTTGTGCAAACGCGCATCTCCCGACACTCAGAGTTGGGTAAGGTGGTTCTGGGCAACTCAGTCACACTGACGCCGGGTACTGTTACTCTGGAAGTTAAAGGCGACCTGATCGAAGCCCATGCGCTGAATCGGGCTGCGGCTCAGGGCGTGCTGAGCGGAGATATGGATGCCCGTGTACCTTCTGAAGTTGAGGTGAAATCATGATACTGGCCGCTGCTGCCATCGCTATTCTGGTGACTATGTTGCTGGCTATCGTTCGGGCATTGCTGGGTCCCAGCATTTTTGATCGCATGCTGGCTGTCAACATGTTCGGAACCAAAACGGTGATGTTGATATCCCTGATCGCCGCCCTGGCAGGACGGGCCGATTATCTCGACATTGCTCTGGTCTACGCCATGATCAACTTCATCGCCATGATCGCGGTGATGAAGTATTTCGAATACGGCACACTTGGCCACGACGGCGAAACTACCGAGGAGTAAGTCATGGATCTGTTGCAATGGCTTTCGGCCATCCTGCTGTTGTCCGGCTGTGCGCTGGGAGTAATAGGTGGTATCGGTATAAACCGGTTTCCAGATTTTTACACCCGGATGCACGCCGCTGGTGTAACCGATACGCTTTGCGCTGGGCTGTTCTTCGGCGGATTGATGATTCATTTCGGCCTGACTCTGGCGAGCGCTAAACTATTTCTGATATTCCTTTTTATGTTGTTCACCTGTCCAACATCAACGCACGCCCTGGCTAAAGCGGCCCGCCATAGCGGACTGGTACCCTGGACTAAAACCAGTGGTGTAGAACAAGGAGCCAGCAAGTGATACTGGAACAATTGATTGACATTTTCCTGCTGGTATTTCTCGCCATCATTTCCATCGCAGTACTGCGGATCCGGGATCTGTTTACGGCAGTCATGCTGTTTGGTATCTACAGCCTAACCTCGGCATCACTGTTTATGGTGCTTGACGCGGCGGACGTAGGGTTTACGGAGGCAGCTGTTGGCGCAGGTATTTCGACGATCCTGATGCTGGCAACCATTTCCATGACCGGCAGAGAAGAAAAGCCTCTGAAAAAGAAGGGCACCATGCTTCCCCTGGCGATAGTTGTGATAACTGGCGCGACGCTGGTGTACGGCATAATGGACCTGCCTCCTTTCGGAGAGCCTGATAACCCGGTTCATACTCATGTTGCTCCGCGCTACATCGAACAGTCCCCGCAGGAGATTGACGTACCCAATTTTGTGACTGCAGTGCTGGCCAGCTATCGAGGTTACGACACACTGGGTGAAGTGGTTGTTATTTTTACTGCGGGTGTTGGCGTCATGTTATTGATAGGCCGACGGCGCAAGCGCAAAGAGGGTATATCCAATGAGTGACCATCTGATCCTCAGGATCGTCGGCAAGTTTCTCATACCTTATATTCTGCTGTTTGGCCTGTATGTCCAGTTTCATGGCGATTTCGGCCCAGGTGGCGGCTTTCAGGCGGGTGTGATTTTTGCCTCAGCATTTGTCATCCATACACTTTTGTTTGGCCTGGAGTCAGCTGAACGTATTGCGCCGCAATGGGTGTTGAAGATTGTGGCCGCCTCCGGCGTATTGATCTATGCCCTGGTCGGTGTTGCTGCAATGCTGATGGGTGGCAATTATCTGGACTATGATTTTCTAGCTGCAGACCCAATAGCTGGTCAGCACATTGGTATTATTCTTGTTGAGTTCGGTGTGGGGCTGACCGTGGCATCAGTGATGATGCTGCTGTTCTTCACCTTCGCAGGTCGGGGAGAGGCATCATGAGTGGACTTGGAGTGTGGAACTACGTCATCATCATTTTTCTGATGATGATCGGTTTGTACATGGTCATGTCGAGCAGCAATCTGGTCAAGAAGCTGATTGGTCTGAACGTTTTTCAGACATCGGTCTTTTTCCTTTATATCAGTTTCGGTTACATCGAAGGTGCCACCGGTCCCGTCATGCAGGAAGGCGCATCGCTTTATTCCAACCCTCTGCCTCACGTACTTATCCTGACAGCGATTGTTGTCGGTGTGGCGACGACTGCAGTCGGGCTCGCATTGTCAGTACGCATCAAAGAGTCGTTTGGCACGATTGAAGAAGACGAATTACATACAATGGACTCCTCACTCTAATGTTAGCGCATCTTCCTGTACTTGTTATTCTGGCGCCCTTGCTTGGCGCGCCGGTCGCGTCGCTGCTGCGCGGCCCAAATTGGCCCTGGCTGCTGGCGACGCTGCTTTCCTGGTTCGCGCTGTTGTGCAGCGTTCTGCTGCTGATTCAGGTCAATGCCCAGGGCACTTTCATCTATACCATGGGCGGCTGGGAAGCACCCTGGGGTATCGAATACAGAATTGATTTTGCCAATGCCCTGCTGCTGGTATTGATCACTGGTCTGGCTAGTGTGGTTTTACCCTATGCCCGGCTGAGTGTTGAGCACGAAATCGGTGCTGATCGCTGCCCACTGTTTTACACAGCGTTGCTGCTGTTAATTCTTGGCCTTTGCGGTATCACAGTAACCGGCGATGCTTTCAACGTGTTTGTGTTCCTGGAAGTTTCATCTCTGGCGACCTATACACTGATTGCCATGGGCAAGGATCGGCGTGCTCTGACGGCGTCTTTCTCCTACCTGATCATGGGCACAATTGGTGCCACGTTCTACCTGATTGGTGTCGGCTTCCTCTACGTGATGACGGGTACACTGAATATGGCGGATCTGGCAGAACGCCTGCCTGCCATAAGCGATTCCAGCACCGTTCGCACGGCTTTTGCCTTCATCGTGACTGGTATCTGTCTGAAACTGGCTCTGTTCCCGCTGCATCTATGGCTGCCGAATGCGTACACCTATTCGCCATCGGCCGTCACGGCGTTTCTCGGCGCTACCGCAACCAAGGTGGCGGTTTATGTTCTGATTCGCTTCGTATTTACGATTTTTGGTGTGGAGTTCAGCTTTGGTGCGGAACCACTTGCGGAGGTTCTGGTTCCACTGGCGATTATCGGTCTGTTGAGTGCATCCACAGTCAGCATCATGCAGCCGAATATCAAACGCATGCTGGCATACTCGAGCGTTGCGCAGATTGGCTATATCGTCCTTGGCCTTGCGATGGGCACGGCCATGGGTCTGACTGCATCGCTGCTGCATGTATTTAACCATGGCCTGATGAAGGGCGCGCTGTTTATGGTGATGGGTGCCGTGGCTTACAGAATGGGTGGTACCAGCATTGATGATATGCGCGGTCTCGCCAAAACCATGCCATTGACATTCTGGGCCTTCGTGCTTGGTGGCCTCAGCCTGATAGGTGTGCCATTGACAGTGGGTTTTGTCAGCAAGTGGCACTTGATACTGGCAGCCCTGGAGCTGGGCTGGTGGCCAGTCGTGGTTGCCATATTGGCCGGTTCAATGCTGGCCGTTGTGTATGTTGGTCGTGTTGTGGAAGCTGGTTTCTTCGGTGAGCCCAAAGATGCCACCAAGCGTGAAGCACCCTGGGGACTGCTGGTTCCATTGTGGGTACTTGTCATTGCCAATATCTGGTTTGGAATTGATACGCGTCTGACTGTGGATATAGCCGAAGCGGCTGCCGCTCAGTTGATGGCGGGAGGTGTTGTACGGTGACTGCCAATACTGCATTGTTGTTAACGCTGGTTGTACCGCTGCTGGGAGCGGTGCTGATTGCACTGGCAGGTCGCTGGCCGAACCTTCGCGAAACTGTGACCATGGTGACAGCCCTGACGCTGTTCGGTTTGGTCATTCGTGTACTAATGGGGCTGAACGCTGGTGAGGAAATAGGCGTTGAACTCGTCACGCTGTTTTCCGGGGTGCCAATTGCCTTCAATACCGAACCACTGTCGATACTTTTCGCAATGATCGCCAGTGGCCTCTGGATTGTCACGTCGATCTACGCTATTGGCTACATGCGCGGCACCAATGAAAAACAGCAGACACGCTTTTATGTGTGTTTTGCCATCGCGCTGTTTGGTGCCATGGGTGTTGCGTTCTCAGCAAACCTGCTGACTCTTTTTATTTTTTATGAAGTCCTGACAATCTCTACATATCCTCTTGTCACACATAAAGGTGACGACAAAGCCAAGGCGGGCGGGCGTACTTATCTGGGCATCCTGATGACAACGTCCATCGTGTTCCTGCTGCCGGCAATCATCTGGACCTATGCGGCCGCCGGTACCCTCGATTTTGTCCCGGGCGGCATTCTGGAGGGGCATCTGGCAGCGGGTTCTGCAACCTTGCTGTTGATGCTGTTCCTGTTTGGTGTTGCCAAAGCTGCTGTGATGCCGGTCCATCGCTGGCTGCCGGCCGCGATGGTGGCGCCGACTCCGGTGTCCGCATTGCTGCACGCGGTAGCAGTCGTGAAAGCGGGTGTTTTCACGCTGATCAAAGTGGTTATCTATATCTTTGGTACTGATTACCTGGCCGAAGTTCCGTATGAACAGTTCGCTGTCTATATCGCCGGCTTTACAGTAGTGGCAGCGTCCTGCATCGCCTTGCGTCAGACCAACATCAAGCGCCTTCTGGCCTACTCAACGATAGGGCAATTGAGCTACATCATCATGGCAACGATGGCGCTGGCACCGTTCTCAGAAATAGGTGCGGCAATTCATATCGCCGCGCACGCGTTTGGCAAGATCACGCTGTTCTTTACCGCCGGTGCCATCTATGTCGCGTCCAAGAAGACAGAGATTACCCAGCTGAACGGCATAGGCTGGCGGATGCCGTACACGATGACGGCCTTTGCGATCGGTGCCTTGTCCATGATCGGTGTGCCGCCAACTGCAGGTTTTGTTTCCAAGTGGTTCATCATTGCAGGTGCCTTCCAGCTTGATAATTATTTTGTGCTGGTCGTGTTGATTCTGTCCACGGCACTGAATGCGGCTTATTTCCTGCCAATCATCTTTAATGCATTCTTCAAGCCCGAGGATGTGACACCCGTCAAGGATCACGCCGAAGCGCCCACAAATATGGTTATTGCGTTGAGCGTCACAGCGACCCTGACGCTGTTGTTCTTCTTCTTTAACGGTCCGGTACTGGATCTTGAGACTCAGATTGTAGGAGGGATGCCGTAATGAGCGAGCAGCCTGATGAAATCAAGGCCGTCCCCGGCAGGGCAGGTAAGGGGCTGGTGGCCAATGAATATGGCGCCGACTGTCCACGTGTAGAAACACCTGATCTGGTTGATGGCAAGCCCCATTGGCTGGTCAGGGCTTCCACTATCAAGATTCTGTGGTGGGTGTTTTCAGTCATCCTCGCCTTGACGGTACTGGCGCAGATATTCGTGCATGTGCATGCCTATTTTGCACTGGATGGTTATTTTGGCTTTTATGCCATCTACGGTTTTGTCAGCTGCCTGGGCATGGTGGTATTCGCCAAGCTCCTGGGAGTATTTTTGAAGCGTCCGGATACGTACTATGACGATCTCTGAGTTAATGTTCCCACCTGCGTTCATCATGATCATCGGCGCCATGCTGCTGCCGGTGGTCCGCGATAGTTTCCGTCCAGTTCTTCTGGTGCTGGTACCGCTGCTGACTCTGCTGATGATCTGGAACCTGGATGACGGTGTGCTGTTAAGCGCCCGATTCCTCGGTTATGAAGTCGAACTGGTTGAGGCCAGCAATGTCCGGCGCCTGTTCGCGACGATATTCGCCCTCATGGCCATGATCGGCGGATTTTTTGCCTTCAGGCATGCGAAAGTTGCTGAGCTCTCGGCGGCCATGGCTTATGCCGCCGGCGCTGTCGGTGTTTCTTTCGCCGGTGATTTGATTACGCTGTTCCTGTTCTGGGAATTCATGGCGCTGTTCTCGACGATCGTGGTCTGGTGTGGAGGCACTGAGGAGGCGCGCCGTGCCGGTATTCGCTACGGCATCATGCACCTGATCGGCGGCATCATTCTCAAAATTGGTATTGAAGGTGTGGCAATCCAGACCGGCTCCATCGAGATTCAGGCCCTGCAGCTGGAAAGTTTTGCCACCTGGATGATTCTGATTGGCATACTGATCAATGCGGCGGCGCCTCCGGTCTCTGCATGGCTGTCAGATGCCTACCCTGAAGCAAGCCCGACCGGTTCTGTGTTCCTCTCGGCGTTCACAACCAAAACGGCCGTACTGGCACTATGGTTGCTGTTCCCTGGTCAGTCTGTGCTGATCTGGATCGGTCTGTACATGATTTTCTACGGAATAATCTACGCGCTGATGGAAAACGACATGCGGCGCATTCTGGCTTACTCAATCGTAAACCAGGTGGGGTTCATGGTTGTAGGTGTTGGTATTGGTACCGAGATGGCGCTTAACGGTGTGGCCGCGCATGCCTTCTCGCATATCATCTACAAAGCACTGTTGCTGATGAGCGCGGGTGCGGTCATGGTCCAGACCGGCAAGCGCAAGTGTACTGATCTTGGCGGTCTGTACCGAACCATGCCGGTGACCGCTGTATGTGGCATCATAGGCGCACTTGCCATCTCGGCATTCCCATACACCTCGGGTTTCATTTCCAAGTCAATGATCAGCTCAGGCGCTGCCTACGAACAGTACGCCTTTGTCTGGTACTGCCTGGTAGCTGCATCGGCTGGTGTATTCCTGCATGCCGGCATTAAATTCCCTTGGTTTGTGTTTTTCCAAAAGGATTCTGGCCTGCGACCGAAGGATCCTTCCTGGAACATGCAGGCGGCGATGATTTTCTTTGCTGCGGCCTGCGTGCTGATCGGTGTTTTCCCGCAGATACTGTATGACTTCCTGCCATTCGAGGCGACATACGAGCCGTATACAGCGGACCACCTGGTGACCCAGTTGCAGCTATTGCTGTTTGCTGGTCTGGCGTTCTTCGTGACCCTGCCATTGATGAAACGCACGCTGACCATCAGCCTCGATGTAGACTTTTTCTACCGACGGCTCGGGCCGATTCTGTGGCGTGCATTCGAACGCCTGGTAAAAGGTCTGGGGGATTTGCTGCAGGCACTGGTCGTCAAACCCAGTAAATCAATTCCGGCAATGCTGCTGCGATATCATGGCCCGGAAGGCCCGCTGGCCCGAACCTGGCCGACTGGCAGTATGCTGTTGTGGGTGACAGTGCTGCTGGTTGTCATTCTGATAGGGGCCCGGTTGCTGTAACAGCAACCGGACCTGCCGTCCGGCGAAGCTGCCGGATTTACTCCACGTGCAGAATCAGCTCCTGGCCCGGGTGGATCAGAGCACGTTGGCTGATGCCATTCCACTCAGTAATATCCTCTACACTGACACCATGCCGTCTGGCGATTCCCGCAAGGGTGTCGCCCGATTTGACTTCATAACGCTGGGTCAGGGTAGCCTGGTTGCTGCCTGACAGGTCGGCAGCTGCTGTCAGGTTACCGGCCTGCAGAACCAGTCGCTGCCCCGGTTGCAACACAGCGCTCTCGCTCAAACTGTTCCAGCGCCTCAGCTCATTGACAGTTAGGCTGTAGCGATTGGCGATGCTCCAGAGGCTGTCTCCGCTTTTGACAATGTAATTGCCCGCAGGTATCGGCTGATTATTGTTCGCTGCCAGAATGCTGGCCATTACTGGGATGCCGTCACCGGCACCATAGGCGCGCGGAATCAACAGATCATCACCTGCCCGAATGGAGCTCCCGGTAAGATTGTTGGCCTGCTGCAGGGCGGCGACCGTAGTTCGCTGAGAACGTGCGATGCCGCTCAGCGTATCGCCAGGTTTTATCTGATAACGTTCCCAGGTAACACGGTTGTCGCCCAGATCAGCAAGATTGGCGGAAAACCGTTCAGCAGCATCCAGCGGCAGATTGATCAGGTGAGGGCCCTGCGGACGGGTAGCCCACTGCAGATAACCGGGGTTGAGTTGATACAGCAGTTCCGGCTCTATCCCAGCCAGTTGTGCCGCCAGATTCAGATCGATCTGCGAGCCTGCGTCGACACGCGCCAGCCAGGTGGTATCGGGTACCGGCTCTAACGCGAGTTCGTTTGATAATGGGTCTGCCATCAGATACGCCAGTGCGAGTAGTCGCGGTACATGACGCTGTGTCTCTCCTGGCAGTGACAAGGACCAGAAATCGGTGCCCCGGCCATTACGCTCGTTGCGCTCAATGGCTCTGGAAACGGTTCCCTGGCCGGCGTTGTAGGCAGCCAGTGTCAGTAACCAGTCCTCGTCAAATCGTGAGTGTAAGGTCTGAAGGTAATCGAGAGCTGCACTGGTTGACGCGATCGGGTCGTGACGGCCGTCGTACCACCAGTCTCGCTGCAGGCCCAGGCTGGCTGCGGTGGGTGCCATGAATTGCCACAGGCCTGCTGCATTGACGGGAGACCGGGCACTGGGTTCAAAGGCGCTCTCAATAAAGGGCAGCAGTGCGAGCTCGGTCGGCAGATTGCGCTGCTGGACCTCTGTTACGATTTCGTAAATGAACGGAGCAGCGCGTGCACTGATCTCGGTAATAAAGCTGCGATTAGTCAAAAACCAGTCAATTTCTTCCTGAATGCTGTCGTTGTAATGTTGGTGGTAGAACTGCATGCCTTCGCTGACCCGGAACCACACACTGTTCTGAAATTCGATCTCGGCCTGGGACAGTTCCAGTTCCGGCTGGGTTTCACGTTGGGTCCGTATCTGTTGCGCACGATTGCGTGTCTGGGCAACGCTTCGTGTTTGTGTGGACAGTGGGCCGGCCTGTTCGGTATCTTCGGCCGGCGGTGGCAGAGTGCTGCAGGCATTGATGAGTAGAGTCAGGGAAATCAGGGCCGACAGTCGCCGGCGCTTGAAACGGGGTTTGGATGATTCTGGAGTCATGTTTCCTGCAGTATTCCTGTTAGTCGTTTCCTGCCGGCCATCTTCCTGTCTGGCCTGGCGTTTGTCTATGCGTTGTCCTTCCAACGACGCAGGGCAGCAAATGTGCCGCAGTCATCATTGATCTCAGCGGAAGAATGATCGATTACACGCTGTTTGAGGCTGTCATTGTGACAACGCAAAAACGGATTGGTTCGCAATTCTAACTCAATTGTTGAGGGGAGCGTCGGCAAATGTTTCGCGCGCTTAGTTTTCTCAGCTTCAATCCGCTGTTGCAGATCGGTGTTCTGTGGTTCGGCAAGCGATGCAAATTCAAGGTTCTTGAGTGTGTATTCGTGCGCGCAGTAGACCCGCGTGTTACCGGGCAGACTGCTCAGACGCTGCAGCGACTGGTACATCATTTCGGGCGTACCTTCAAAAATACGGCCGCAGCCGCCCGCGAAGAGTGTGTCGCCACAAAACAGAGCAGGGGAGTCATCGCCCGGCTGTTTGCCGAAATACGCGATATGGTCCAGTGTATGACCGGGTACCGTAATAACCTGAAGTCTGAAGCCACCGACGACCTCAAGCTGATCGGCCTCACCAACAGCGGTGCTTATGCCTTCAATATGACCGCCTTTTGGACCATAAACCGGCACGGAATAGCGTGACAGCAGCGTTTTCAGACCACCAACATGATCTGCGTGGTGATGAGTTATCAGTATTGAGTGCAGCTTGAGATCTTTTTCCTGAAGAAACGCGATCACGGGTTCGGCGTCCCCCGGATCGACTACAGTGCATGCACTGCCATGACAGATAGCCCATATGTAGTTGTCATTAAACGCCGGTATGGGAAGCATACTGAACTGCGCCTGATCGCTCATGGTGTTCTCCTTTTGCTGCTTTTCTCAATGATATCAGATCAGGTTTGGTGAGTTTCCGTTGCGGTGCTAGAATCCAGACTTGAGGAGAATGCCAATGTCATCCCACAACCGCAAACCCGAGTTACCCGACCCCGTGACGCTGGAGCCAGAACTATCTGCGTGGCTGCAATCACCGCTGGGTCAGGCCTTGCTGGATGCTCAGCGCCAGGCGCTATACCCGGTGCTCAGTCGTGTGTTTGGCTATCATGTTCTGCAGTTGTCCTGTGCACCGCAGGTGGACATGTTGCAGGACTGCCTGGTCGGGCACAAGATTTGTTTCGCACCGGCCTGGCGACCAGGTATCAACCAGCCTGTGGCCAGCATCGAGTCCTTGCCACTGGAAACCGACAGCGTTGACGCCGTTCTGCTGCACCATGCGCTGGATTACACGAATGACAGCCACCGGCTATTGCGGGAAGCGACACGGGTATTGCGGCCAGGTGGACGTTTGCTGATCGTTGGCTTTAATCCCGTCAGTCTCTGGGGGCTCAGCAAATTGCTGCGCTGGCGACCACGTACACCATGGAATGCTCGTTTCCTGTCGCGGCGTCGTTTGTCGGACTGGTTGAGCCTTCTGGATTTTAACGTCGACAAAGTCACTTACGGTGGGTTTCTGCCACCGCTCAAGCACCCACGGATTCTTGGTAAAGCCGCCGATTTTGAGCGTTGGCTGGATAAACTGGGCAATCCGACAGGTGCATTCTATATGGTGGTCGCCAGCAAGCAGCGCGTGCCCCTGATTCCGGTAGCACCGCGCTGGCGTAAGATGCAGCGGCCGGCGCTCGGCGTACCATTGCCTGAAACGGGTCGTGTCGCCAGCCAGCCAGGCAGGGCGGCCGGCAGGGCGCGCAAAGTCGTTCCGCTGCGCCCCTACAGACGTCATACTCCCGATCACGAATAAGTTATAAATAAGGCTGGATGATTGAAAGAAGTTGTTGAAATTTATACCGATGGCGCCTGTCGTGGCAACCCGGGGCCAGGTGGTTGGGGGGCTGTTCTGCGTTACCGTGGGGTGGAGAAGCAACTGTATGGCGGCAGTTACCACACTACCAACAACAAGATGGAGCTGCTTGCCGTCATCAAGGCGCTTGAGGCACTCAAACGTCCGGGCTGTCAGGTTTCACTATACAGCGACTCACGCTACGTCCTGACAGGCATCAGTGAATGGTTGCCCAACTGGAAGCGTCGCGGCTGGAAGACTGCCAATCGCAAGCCGGTATTGAATCAGGAGCTGTGGCAGGCGCTCGACGAGCTAAGTCAGCAGCACGATATTGACTGGCACTGGGTCAAGGGACACAGTGGCCACCCGGGCAATGAGCTGGCGGATGAATTGGCCAATCGTGGTATTGATGAGTTGCCGGCACAGGCAGATACGGGAGTGCATCAGTAGTGCGTCAGATTGTACTGGATACAGAAACGACCGGCCTGGAAGCCTCCCAGGGACACCGGATCATCGAAATAGGTTGCGTTGAAGTTGAACATCGCAGGCTTACGGGCAATCACTATCACCAGTATGTCAGACCTGAGCGGGAAATTGACGAAGGTGCACAGGAAGTGCACGGCATTAGCAACGAATTTCTGGCGGACAAACCGGTGTTCGCCGATATTGCTGATGAGTTTCTTGAATTTGTGCGTGGGTCAGAACTGCTGATACACAACGCCCCGTTCGATATTGGATTCCTTGACGCGGAACTGGAGCGGCTCGGCTCATCCTATGGGCGGATGGCAGATTATTGTCGCATTACCGATACATTGCAGCTGGCCCGGCGCAAACACCCCGGTCAGCGCAACAGTCTTGATGCCCTTTGTAAGCGTTATGAGGTCGATAACTCGCATCGTGAACTTCACGGCGCCTTGCTTGACTCGGAGATACTGGCCGACGTTTATCTGCTGATGACCGGTGGTCAGACTGATCTGAGTCTGGCCGAAGAAGCCGCGTCAGAGAATGACAGCGGTGCTACACAAGCTGTTCGTGTCAGCCGCGAAGGTCTGTCGCTGGCAGTTTCGCAGCCAACACAGGCAGAGTGGCAGGCACACCAGAAGCTTCTGGAACGCATCCACAAGGCCAGTGGCGAGAATTGTGTATGGCTCAGAGGCAAGTCCGACTAATGCCTGCCGCCGTCATCCTTTTTCACGAAGGCAGTGTTCTGCTGAATAATGGGCGTCCTCTCTGGAATCCAAATGTACTGAACCGCCCTGATGTTGTGCTTCGCGCCTTGTTGCCGGTAGCCGATGAGGCCGGAGGCGCAGGTGTTTACCAGGTTGCGGTGCTTGACTCCCTCAAACCATTCCCCGGTATTGAGCCGGTCGGCGTGCGCCAGTTTTTGCTGGAGTCAGGCTTTGATTCATTTTCGGTCGTGGGTCGTGCCAGTCAGCTTGTAAATTGGTACATCATGCACCGCTACTGTGGCGCCTGTGGACATCAGACAGAATTGGTGGAAGCAGCGAACCGTGTGTCGTGTACTGCCTGTGGCAAGGAATATTACCCCCGCATTAATCCCTGCATTATTGTCCTGATTACCCGAGGCGACAAAATTCTGCTGGCCAGAAGCAGTCGTCGCGGCACTGATTTTTACAGCTGTCTGGCTGGTTTTATCGAGCCAGGGGAGAGCGCAGAACAGGCGGTAAGGCGGGAAGTCTTCGAAGAGGTCGGCCTGCAGGTCACCAATATTCGCTATACCGGCAGTCAGCCGTGGCCGTTTCCGTCTCAGTTAATGCTTGGTTTTTATGCCGATTATCTGGATGGCGAAATTAACCCCGACCCGGAAGAGATTGCTGATGCCGATTGGTATGCTGTTGATCAGCTACCGAAGGTACCTTCCCCGCGCATAAGCATTGCTGGGCAATTGATAGAGACGTATGTGGAATCGGCGCTGAACAACAGCGCTCGCTGAAAGGAGAATGTAAATCTTGGAATACTTTGTTGAATACCTGATGTTTCTTGCGAGGGCGGTAACCATCGTCGTGGCCATTTTTGCGGTGGTAAGCATTCTTGTTGCTGCCGGTCAGCGCAACCGTCGCCAGGTGAACCGCGGCAGTATTTCTGTGATTCACCTGAACAAAGAAATTGAAGACCTGAAAGAGAGTCTGCAGCGCGTGATTCTGGACAAGTTCATGCTTAAAAAGCTGTTGAAGGCACAGAAGAAAAAAGACAAAGAAGAGGCGCGCAGGCAAAAGGGTGAGCAAAACAGTGAGCAGCGTAAAAAACGCATTTTTGTCCTGAGTTTCAATGGCGACATGGAAGCAAACGAGGTGGAATCGCTGCGGCAGGAAGTGACTGCTGTGCTGACCATGGCAGAGTCAAATGACGAAGTCATGTTGCGACTGGAGAGCCCGGGTGGCATGGTGCATGCCTACGGACTGGCGGCGTCGCAGTTGCTCAGACTCAAGCAGAGCAATATCCCGCTCACCATCTGCGTAGACAAAGTTGCAGCAAGCGGCGGTTACATGATGGCGTGTCTGGCGGATCGGCTGCTGGCAGCGCCGTTTGCCATCATAGGCTCGATAGGCGTGCTGGTGCAGATGCCGAACATCCACAGGCTGTTGAAGAAAAACGATGTTGATTTCGAGATGATCACGGCTGGTGAATATAAGCGGACTCTGACTCCATTCACTGAGGTGACTGAAAAAGGGCGCGAAAAGGTCAAGCAGGATGTTGAAGAGATGCATGGCCTGTTCAAGGACTGGGTTCAGCGCTACCGGCCCGTCGTAGACATTGATCAAATCTCCACCGGAGAGACCTGGGTAGGCATGCAGGCTCATGACCGCAAAATGGTTGATGACATCGGAACCAGCGATGACTTCATAGTCCAGTCTTGCGAAGCTGCGGATGTTTACGAGGTCAGTTATGAAATACGTGTGCCGCTGGGCGAAAAAATTGGTGGGGTGCTGCAGAGGGCCATGGACAAGACTTTATTGAACTGGTGGCAACGCCTGCGCACGCCGCAGCAATTCTGACTTTCACGCAATACAAACTTCACGCGATACAGGATAGTTTATGAAACTTGATCAGGAATCATTCAAAGCATTGCTTGTTACCGAACATGCCGGCGATGACGGCAAAAACCGATACGAGTCGGCATTGGTCGATCGCAAGGTTGCGGAGCTGCCTGCAGGTGATGTGCTGATTCGCGTGGCCTATTCGTCACTCAATTACAAAGACGCACTTTCAGCCGCAGGCAACAAAGGCGTGACGCGCAATTACCCTCATACACCGGGTATTGACGCGGCAGGCGTTGTGGCAGAGTCGGAGAACGAACACTTCAAGCCGGGTGATGAAGTGATTGTTATTGGTTACGATCTTGGCATGAATACCGCTGGTGGTTTTGGGCAGTACATTCGTGTGCCAGCTGACTGGGTTGTGCCCAGGCCAGCAGGCTTGAGCCTTCAGGAAAGCATGATCATCGGCACAGCCGGCTTTACCGCAGCCCTGTGCGTGGAAAAGCTGCTCCTTAACGGGGTGGATGCAGACTCGGGTCCCGTTCTGGTAACGGGTGCCAGTGGCGGGGTTGGCAGTTTTGCGGTGGCTCTGCTTGCCCAGCTGGGCTTTTCTGTTGCGGCCATGACCGGCTCCAGCCAGGCGGCTGATTTCCTGAAGGGTCTTGGCGCTACTGAAATTATAGGTCGGGAAGACTACGCCAGCCCCAACCCGCGACCTTTGTTGAAGGAACAATGGGGCGGGGCAGTCGATGCCGTTGGTGGTGACATCCTGTTTAATGTCGTCAAATCCCTGCGCTATGGTGGCAGCGTGGCATGTTGTGGACTGGTCGCGTCACCCACATTTGATGCGTCGGTATTTCCGTTTATTCTGCGGGGAGTGAACCTGCTGGGAATCGATTCGGTGAACCTGCCAATTTCTCACAAGCGACAGCTATGGAACAAGCTGGCTGCTAATTGGAAACCCGCTCAGCTGGCATCACTGCAAACCACGGTGTCACTGGCGCAACTTTCCGATGCGCTCAAACAGGTCCTGGCGGGCAAGTCGACTGGTCGACTGGTTCTGGATCTGCAAGCTTAACGGCGACGGAACAGGGGTTCAGGCTGGTCAATGCTGGCCTGATATCCGGTCTTGAAGTCGGCGAAGGCAGTCAGCATGATCTCGGCATCCTGATCAGCGCGTGGCATGAGGATGTTGAAACCACAACGTTTCAGGTAGAAAACCTGGTCGCGCAGCACGTCGCCTATCGCCATCAGATCACCTTCGTAACCCAGATTCTGACGGAGTGCGCGTGCAGTGCTGTAGCCGCGACCATCGCTGAAAACTGGAAAATTGACAGCTATCAGCGGGATCTCATTAATATCAAATGTGGAGTCGACGATAAGCGAACCCGGCTTCTCATTACTGTCCAGCCATACGCCTGTCAGTCCCTTTCTGGCCTGCAGTGTGCTGCGTTCGGCCAGCCAGAAATCGAGTGGCGCGAGGATGGCTTGCTGCTCCATGTCCGCCAGCTCATCGACGCCAACCTCGGCCTCCAGAATTCTCCAGGAATTACTTACAACAGTCTGGTCCTTGATGATCCATTCAGATGATGCTGGCATTTTTTCAGTGTCCAATGATTAAGCCGGGCGCGACGCGCGTGAGTTGGATTTGTCGCCGTAAAGTGCGGCCTTGAACGGATCCAGGCCGATACGATTAAAGGTTTCGACAAATTCCTCACCACCACTTCGTTGCTGTTTATAGACTGATACGATCTTTTCTATCACATCCGGTATTTCATCCTGCGAGAAAGCCGGGCCGACAATCTTGCCCAGTGCGGTGTCGTTGCTGGCAGAACCACCGAGAGAAACCTGATAGAACTCCTCACCTTTTTTGTCTACACCCAGAATGCCGATGTTGCCGACATGGTGATGACCGCAGGCATTCATACAGCCTGATATGTTCAGAGACAATTTGCCAATCTCGCGCAGTTCGGCATGGCTGAATCGACGCTGGATCGACTCCGCTATCGGAATTGATTTGGCGTTGGCGAGCGCGCAGAAGTCGCCGCCCGGGCAGCAGATCATGTCACTGAGCAGGCCAAGATTATCCGCCTGAAGGTCGTGAGTTTTCAGTGCCTGCCACAGGTCGTACAGTTTGTCCTGCTCAACATCGGCAAGTACCACGTTTTGCGTATGCGTGATGCGCATTTCACCAAAACTGTACTGATCAGCCAGGTCGGCGATGAACTGCATCTGCGCGGCGTCCAGGTCCCCTGGGGCATAACCGGTCTTTTTCGCGCAAATCGTGACGATTGCATAGCCGGGTCGTTTGTGCGCGCTGACATTCTGGTCGTGCCACGCTGCAAACATCACGTCGCCGCCAAGTGCCCGCTTCAGCAGCTCACTGCTGCCAGGCAGATCTTTGTAATCCGGGTCATGGAAAAATCCGCGGCAACGTTCCACCTCATCCTGAGTCAATGTCATAGGACCGTCCTTGACGGTCAGCCACTCAGCTTCGACCTTGTCCCGGAACTGCTCCACACCGGTTTCCCTGACCAGAATCTTGATGCGCGCTTTGTATTTGTTGTCACGGCGTCCTTCCTGGTTATAGACGCGCAGGATGGCATCCAGATAACTCAGCAGATGTTGCTCTGGCAGGAAACTACGGATCTCACTGCCGATGACCGGGGTGCGACCCAGCCCGCCTCCAACAAGTACCCGGAAGCCCAGCTCGCCAGCTGCATTTCTGACCATATACAGACCAATATCGTGTACTTGCGTGGCCGCCTGGTCGTGCCTGGTGCCACAGACTGCAATTTTGAACTTGCGCGGCAGGAAGGCAAACTCCGGGTGGAAGGTCGACCATTGTCTGATGATCTCGCAGTATGGGCGGGCATCAGTTATCTCGTCAGCCGATACACCTGCGAACTGATCGGTGGTGGTATTGCGAATGCAGTTACCACTGGTCTGGATCGCGTGCATTTCCACTTCAGCCAGATGTTCGAGTATGTCCGGTACTTCCTCAAGATGCGGCCAGTTAAACTGAATATTCTGACGGGTTGTCAGGTGACCGTAACCTTTATCGTAGTGGTCGGCGATATAGGCCAGCTTGCGCATTTGTCGCGATGACAGCATGCCGTAAGGGATTGCGATCCGCAGCATCGGCGCCAGTCGCTGAATGTATAGCCCGTTTTGAAGGCGTAATGGCAGGAATTCGGCATCCGACAACTGGCCAGCCAGGTATCTCTGCGTCTGGTCCCTGAATTGTGCTACACGATCAGCCAGCATCTGGTGATCATATTGGTCGTATCGATACATAATTCGAAACTGCTACGGAAAATTTGGGAAGGCATTGTAATAAAAACAGGTATTGATTACCACCAGACGGAATATGGCGGTTTGTCATAACCGTATAACCAGAAGTGATTTTCGTGCAGATTACTTGATTATCCGGGTAGATGAATTAAAATGCGCTCGCGATTTTTACTGCGTAATTCACAGACAGCCCCTATACAAGCAGGTGAGGCCCCATGACTGATCAAGCCAACAACAGCCATTACACTGAAGAAGAGTTGCAAGCCAACAGCCAGGTCGACGCGGTCGCCATCTTTGCCGCTGTTATCGTTATGGTCAGCCTGGTGATTTTCTTTGTAGCCAGCTGATTCAGGCGTAATTTACGCCAGAACCACCCGTACAATGACCACCAGAGTCAGCACAAACAGTACGGTAAAAATGAGCGCGGCAGCGACAAAGCCCGAAATGGAGCCTTGTTCGAAGTCGCGCTCTTTGTTTTTGCGGCTTTGCACACCAAAACTGGCGGCGATGACACTGCTCATGGTTTGCCAGAAGCCAAGCTTCTTTCTGGCAGGCTGGGGCGCCTGACCCTGCTCAGTGGCTCCCGGACCTGAATGCTCATCAGAGCTGTGATCATCTGCAGTTTTATCAATCATGGTTGCCTCCGATAACACCCCGCTTAATCCAGCAGATTGGGTGTCAGTAACTTACGGGCTGCTTCAACGTTAATTCCGCGGCGCTCAGCAAAATCCTCTACCTGGTCATCATTGATCTTGCCCACCGAGAAATATCGCGAATCCGGATGGGCAAAATAAAATCCACTGACCGCTGCTGCCGGTAGCATAGCGAAACTCTCGGTTAGAGACATCTCAATTGAATTGTTTATATCGAGCAGATCAAAGATGGCAACTTTGTCCGAGTGTTCAGGGCAGGCCGGATAACCTGGTGCGGGTCTGATACCGCGATACTTTTCGCGAATCAGGGCTTCGTTATCAAGAGTTTCGTCAGGGGCGTACGCCCAGAATTCACGTCGCACACGTTCGTGCAGATGTTCAGCAAAGGCCTCGGTCAGGCGATCGGCCAGTGCTTTGACCATCAGAGCGTTATAGTCATTGTTCTCGGCCTGATATTTTTCAGCCAGTTCCTGAGCGCCAAGTCCAGCTGTCACGGCAAACGCACCGATATAGTCTGTGTCTGCCTCTGAGTCGTCCGCGATAAAGTCAGCGAGCGAGAGATTGGGGATGCCCTCAGCCTTTGATGCCTGCTGCCGCAGAAAGTTGAATTCATGGAGTGGCTTGTTGTGTGCATCGTCAGCAAACACTTTAACATCGTTGCGTCCACTGCGCTGGGCTGGCCAGAAGCCGATCACGCCCTGTGCACGCAGCTTTTTATTACTGACAAGATCATCCAGCATCTGCTGAGCATCCGCGAACAGGTCACGGGCTGCCTGCCCAACCACCTCGTCCTCAAGAATGGCAGGGTACTTGCCTGACAGGCTCCAGGTGATGAAAAACGGTGTCCAGTCGATGTATGGCACCAGCTTTTCCAGAGGGTAGTCATCAAACACCTTTGTCCCCAGGAAAGAAGGCCTGGTAATAGTGTCGGCGCGCCATTCAAACTGACCGGCGTTGCTGTTGGCCTCGTCGAAACTCAGCAGGCTGCTGCGCTGGTCACGACCTGCGGTGCGCGTGCGTATCGTGTCGTACTCAGCTTTGACCTTGGCGACAAATTCGGGATGTGTCTCTTTGCCAAGCAGGTTGCTGACAACGGTTACGCTGCGCGATGCATCTGGCACGTACACAGTCGCGTTATTCCTGTAATGCTGCTCGATCTTGACCGCGGTATGGGCTTTTGACGTCGTCGCACCGCCTATCAGCAGAGGTACCTTAAAGTCCAGACGCTGCATTTCCTTGGCGACATGGACCATTTCATCAAGCGATGGTGTGATCAGGCCGCTCAGGCCAATGATATCCACATCGTGTTCACGTGCCTGTTGCAGTATTTTCTCGCAGGGTACCATGACACCCAGATCTATGATGTCGTAGTTATTGCAGCCCAGCACGACGCCGACAATGTTTTTGCCAATATCGTGTACATCGCCTTTGACTGTAGCGAGCAGGACTTTGCCTTTGGATTTGCTGGCATCGCCAGACTTGAGCTTCTCGGCCTCAATGTACGGCAGCAGGTAGGCAACTGCCTGTTTCATGACCCGGGCACTTTTCACGACCTGTGGCAGGAACATTTTGCCACTGCCAAACAGATCGCCGACAACATTCATGCCGTCCATCAACGGACCTTCAATCACTTCGATCGGTTTGTCGTATTGCTGCCGAGCCTCTTCGGTGTCGGCGTCAATATAGCGAGTAATGCCTTTGACTAGCGCGTGGGTGATGCGCTGCTGCACCGGCGCGTCACGCCAGGCGACATCCTCATTGGACTCGGTGCTGCCGGTGCCGCTGTACTTGGCGGCAATTTCCATCAGGCGGTCAGTGCCGTCGCTGCGCCGGTTCAAGACGATGTCGCTGACACGCTCTTTGAGGTCCGCGGGTATGTCATCGTACACCGTCAACTGGCCGGCATTGACGATACCCATATTCAGACCGGCCTTGATGGCGTGATAAAGGAAAACCGAGTGAATCGCCTCACGTACAGGATCGTTGCCGCGGAAGGAAAACGATACGTTACTGACACCACCTGAAATCAATGCGTGAGGCAGATTTTTGCGGATGTAACGACAGCTTTCGATAAAATCGACGGCGTAGTTGTTATGCTCGTCGATACCGGTGGCAATCGCGAAGATGTTGGGATCAAAAATGATGTCTTCCGGAGCAAAACCAGCCTCGGAGATCAGCAGATCATAGCTGCGCTTGCAGATCGATTGTTTCTTCTCGAGCGTATCCGCCTGTCCGGTTTCGTCAAAGGCCATCACCACGACCGCAGCACCATAGCGACGACACAGTCGGGCTTTCTCCAGAAAATCTGCTTCGCCTTCCTTCAGGCTGATCGAGTTGACGATGCCTTTGCCCTGGATATTCTTCAGGCCACACTCAAGCACTTCCCATTTGGAAGAGTCGATCATGATAGGGACACGGCTGATGTCAGGCTCCGACGCGATCAGACGCAGAAATTTCTGCATCGCTGCCAGCGAGTCCAGCATGCCTTCGTCCATATTGATGTCGATGATCTGCGCACCGTTTTCCACCTGCTGCAGGGCAACATCCAGCGCCTCGTTGTAATTGTTTTCGCGAATCAAGCGCGCGAACTTGCGAGACCCGGTTATGTTGGTGCGTTCGCCGACATTCACGAACAGGCTGTCAGGGCCAATGTTGAAAGCTTCCAGTCCACTGAGTCGGCATTTGACCGGAACCTGGGGAATCTTGCGCGGCTTGTGAGGAGCGACTGCTTTGGCGATGGCGCTGATGTGCAGAGGCGTCGTGCCACAGCAGCCGCCAATAATGTTTACGAAGCCGCTGGCAGCAAACTCTTCAACAATGGCAGCCATTTCGGCAGCGCTCTGATCATATTCGCCAAACGCATTGGGCAGGCCTGCATTGGGGTGTGCCGACACAAACGCCGAGGCGAGACCCGAAATCTCTTCGATGTGTGGCCGCAACTGATCGGCACCCAGAGCGCAGTTAAAACCTATCGAAAGCGGCTTGCTGTGCCGGACAGAGTTCCAGAAGGCTTCTACGGTCTGACCGGACAGCGTACGGCCACTGGCATCCGTAATGGTGCCGGAGATCATGATCGGCAGCTCGATGGCCATATCATCAAACACTTCCTGAATGGCGAAAAGCGCGGCTTTGGCATTCAGCGTGTCAAAAATTGTTTCCACCAGCAGCAGATCGGCGCCGCCACTGATCAACCCCTCGACGGCGACTTTGTAGTCCACCACCAGGCTGTCAAAGTCGGTGTTGCGGTAGCCCGGGTCGTTTACGTCGGGCGACAGGGAAGCAGTGCGGCTGGTTGGGCCGATGACGCCCGCCACAAACCGGGGCCTGTCCGGTGTCCTCAGACTGATCTCGTCACAGCATTCGCGCGCCAGTTTTGCGCCCTGGTAGTTCAGTTCTCTGACAATAGGCTGCAGGTTATAATCTGACTGGGATACTGCCGTAGAGTTAAAGGTGTTGGTCTCGACGATGTCCGCGCCAGCTTCCAGATAAGCCAGGTGGATTTTGCGGATGATATCCGGTCGTGTCAGTGTCAGCAGGTCGTTGTTACCGGTCAGGTCCGATTCATGATCCTTGAACTGTTCACCACGATAGTCTGCTTCAGTCAGCTTTTCGGCCTGAATCATGGTTCCCATTGCCCCATCCAGAATCAGGATGCGCTGGCTGAGGGCTTGCTTCAGAAGTTCAAAGGCCGGGTGTTGTTTCATCAGTCTGTCCGTTGGGTCGTCGCATTGGAAAAGCCGCAATTCTAGCAGAAGCAGGGCGGTGTACCGAGGGTTTTGTCATATCGCAGGGAGACGGGGGGATGTAAATCGGCTAATAACCTAGTAAAATACTCGGCTATTAGAGATAGAGGATTGCTATGATCACGATTACCGAACCAGCCCAGGAATACCTGGCACAGTTGCTGAAGAAACAGGATACCGAAGGGGTCGGCATACGGGTGTTCATCCTGGATCCGGGGACTCCGAAAGCCGAAACCTGCATATCCTTCTGTCGCCCTGGCGAACAGAAAGACGAAGATGAGCTGAAAGAGTTCGCTGATTTTAATGCCTGGCTTGAAAAGCGCAGCATTCCTTTCCTGGAAGAAGCTGTGGTTGACTATGCCAAAGACAGCATGGGTGGTCAGCTTACAATCAAGGCGCCTAACTCGCGCCTGCCTAAAATCCGCGACGACAGCCCGCTGGAAGATCGGATTAACTACGTGCTTTATAACGAGATCAATCCCTCGCTGGCCTCGCATGGTGGTGTTGTCAGCCTGGAAGACATCGTTGATGACTCAATTGCGATACTTCGTTTTGGAGGTGGCTGCCAGGGCTGTGGCATGGTAGATGTCACACTGAAAGAAGGCGTGGAAAAGACGCTGATGGACCAGATCCCTGGCCTGACCGGCGTGCGCGACGTTACCGACCATACCAACCGGGAAAACGCTTACTTCAAGTGAGCCGTAAGCCTGATGGCTGTGCCGCGAGGTTTGGTCGCGGCACTTACTGTTTTTCTTCCTGCCTGTTTAATCAATCAAGCATTAAAAGTTTAATCTTATCAGTGGCTTGCTGGGTATCTCTCAAGCAGAGCCTGATATAGTCGGGCAGGGTAGTCGTCCGTTTCGGCAGACAGCCCCCCCATAACCTCTACCAGGTGTTCGTTGTCTTCCCGCCCATGCCAAAGCTTTTGATAGCTTCCTTGCTTGTAACCGTGGTCCTGGCGGAAAAAATTTAGAACATTTTTACCCACGTACTGGCGAAACAGCTCATTCCATGACATCTCGCAATCACGCATGATGTGTTCAAACAGGGGCAGTTCGATCCGCCTGGCAGCCGCTGTCGCCGTCAATAGCTCCAGCTTTTCAAGAAGAGACAAACCGCCCAGCTGCCATTCCCTGCCATCAAAGAGCAGGGAATCACTGTTGGTGGGCTGTATGATCTGTGTCAGGGATGTCTCCAGATCCCCTTTGGCTCGCAACAGTACTTCAGACATAAGAAAGTGCCAGATATCGATCACTTCCATTTGTAGCTGCGGCAGGTCCAGCGTCTGTTTTTTCCACCATTTCCAGCCGTGGTGCTCAATCGCTTCGGAAGCTTCAACAAGCACCGCGCGCAGATAGGGGTATCCCGCGTTTAGCCAGTCAGGGTCGACTTTAGAGTTCATGGCAGTCTGAAGTTCCAGCATGGTGCGAGCCTGCCGGGGGGAGAGCGTGTCGTGCATGGTGAGGTCCGGTCGATTTCTGATCAGTGATTTGCTGTGTTGCTCAGATTGGCCTTTTGTTGCTGCAGTGCCGCAAGCATCTCCCGACGACTTCGCAGCATATCTTCATAGGACCGGCGGGGCTCTGCATCGGAAGAATCGATATCGGCTATCCAATCCTGCAGCGTCTTGATTTCCAGGCTCAATTGAGTAATTCCCTGGTCGAGCAGATCTGGCTCAACCTGGGGGAGCGATGGGGCGCGCTTACGCTTTTCTGTCAAGCTCATGCCGGAATTCTCTGACAAACTGCAACCGCCGTTACCTTACCATGACAACGGTTATCGGCCACTAAGCCAATAGCATTAGTCATCGCTCGGATTGAATTTGTAAATTTTCTGGAGATTGGCACATTTGCGCTTAGAACTCAATAGTTTGCTTGCGTTTCAAGCCGGTTCGGACGGTTCAAACAGGCTTCGATGATAGGCTTTGGCACTCTGTTGTCGTTCGGGCTCGCCCCACAGGTCTACCATCTGGCGACTGTCGGTCTTGTTAAGTAGGCGCATATGCTCGTGGCCCAGCTCCCGCCAGGGCAACTCAATTTGTGCGATTTGTTCGGCGGTGAATCGCTGTGACAGCGATTGCCATTTAAGATCGGGGACTCCGGGAACTTTATCGTGCAACAGGCTGGCCTCTGCAGCCAGGCGGTAAAGCGTCTGTAGCCAGTCGGCCCTTGACTCCTCTGTGGCTGCGCGGGCCGCAGCGCGGGCAATGATCGCAGCCTGTTGGTATCCCTGTAGCTGTGGCCAGGCGACATTGCAGGCAGAGAGCGCTGCATCATAGTCCCCCTGGTTCTTTAATGATTGCGCCAGCTGCTTCCAGTCGCCGGCCAATGCGGCTGGGGAGGGGCTGGCTTCCTGCTCAGACTTGTTGGCGTGGTTTTGTTCCCTGGACTCTTTTTCCACCTCAGGCGCAGGCTCTGGATCTGTTGTTGCTGTTTCCGTCACACGCTGTTCCGGTTCCTCTGTTGATGTCTCAGACTCTTCTGTTGGCGACTGCGCCGCTTCCGGTTCCAGTTCAGGAACTTCGACGTCCAGAGGAGGTAAACTGCGCTCACGCTCAACTGCATCTACACGGGCTCTTTGCTGGTGACGGTGGAGTACATAAGCGATTGCGCAGACCAGCGCCAGCGATAAGACTAGACTGAAGAATACTAACATTGTGCGAATAATGCCCTGTTTGCAGAGTTTGGATACTTAACTATAACACTGTTGATCCAGTGTGAAGAAAATGCCGTACGTACTGGCACGATGGGTGAAGGCTTCCTCATCAGGGCAAATGTGGTGCTGAAGTAAAAAAACAAATAATTTGAAAATAGTTCTATCAGCTGCCGAATCTATTTGCTATTATGCGCGCGCTGCATCGGTAGGGCATTAAATGTTCTCAAGTCACTGGTTTCGACTGGTGGTAGCAGTAAAAAACTGCGATACAACTCTGAATAAGCTAATGTACAAAATCAGAGTGAAAAAAGTTGTCCAGTTTGACAGAATTTACTTGACGGCGACGTGTCAGCTACTTAAAATTCGCGCCGCTTTCTGCAACAAGGCAGGAAACAAAGTTTTCTGTCCCCTTCGTCTAGAGGCCTAGGACACCGGGTTTTCATCCCGGCAACAGGGGTTCGAAACCCCTAGGGGACGCCATATTTTAAGCCTGGCTTTTGCCAGGCTTTTTTTTTGGCCATAATTCGGAAATCGACGTCATCAGGTTCCGCCATGCAAACAGAAAATCACCACGCCATCTCGATTCGCAACCTGAAGAAAACCTACGACAATGGCCACCAGGCGCTTAAGGGAATCGATCTCGATGTTCGCGAGAACGACTTCTTTGCGCTGCTGGGACCCAACGGGGCAGGGAAGTCGACAATCATCGGCATTATCTCCACGCTGGTTCGTGCGACGTCTGGCCAGATCCAGATTTTCGGGCGCGATGTGGCAACAGACGTTTATCAGACAAAATTGTCACTGGGCGTGGTCCCGCAGGAAGTAAACTTCAGTCAGTTCGAGAAAGTCGGTGATATTGTCATGACCCAGGCCGGGTACTATGGCCTCAAGGGAGCGCTGGCAAAGGAACGCACAGAAAAATACCTCAAGAAGCTTGACCTGTGGGACAAGCGCGACAACCGATCAAGAATGCTTTCTGGCGGGATGAAACGTCGTTTGATGATCGCCCGGGCACTGGTGCATGAACCCAGGCTGCTGATACTGGACGAACCAACGGCCGGGGTTGATATCGAACTGCGTCGCTCAATGTGGGATTTCCTGCAGGAAATCAACCGAAGTGGTACAACCATCATTCTGACTACCCATTATCTGGAAGAGGCAGAACATCTGTGTCGAAACATTGCCATCATCAATCATGGCGAAATTGTTGAAAACACCAGCATGCGAAGCCTGTTGGGCAAACTGGCGCGTCAGACACTGGTATTTGACACGTTCAGTGAGCTTTCTGCTGCGCCGACATTCGAAGACCCGGATATCCATAGCCACCTGATTGATTCGCACAGTTTCGAGGTCAGTATGAGCACCAGTCGTGATATCAACGCGCTTTTCAACGTTCTGTCGCAGCAGAATGTATTGATCAAAAGCATGCGCAACAAGACCAATCGGTTGGAGGAACTGTTCCTGTCCAGCCTGAGCACCCAGAAGTAACGGGGCAGGGGGCACATTATGTTCAACGGACACAAATACATAGCCTTCGAGACGATTCTTATCAAAGAGGTGCGGCGCTTTACCCGTATATGGATGCAGACGCTGTTGCCACCTGCTATAACAATAGGCCTGTATTACCTCATATTTGGCAACCTGATTGGTCGCCGTATCGGGGATATGGGTGGTTACGATTACATTGATTTTATCGTGCCGGGCCTGATCATGATGGCGGTCATCCAGAACGCCTACTCGAATGTCTCATCGTCATTCTTCAGCAACAAGTTCCAACGCTGTATCGAAGAAATACTGGTGTCACCGGTTCCAAACTACATCATCCTGCTGGGGTTTGTGGCCGGCGGGATGGCCCGCGGATTGCTGGTGGGCATCATCGTAACCATCATGTCATTTGTCTTCACGTCATTAAGCATTGCGCATCTGGGGCTGACTGTTCTGGTGGTGCTTTTGACTGCCATGGTTTTTTCCCTGGCAGGGTTTATCAATGCACTGTTTGCCAATACCTTTGACGACATTTCCATCATTCCCACTTTTGTTCTGACGCCGCTGATTTATCTGGGTGGTGTGTTCTACTCAATCGAATTGCTACCCGAGGCTGGGCAGTGGGTGTCAGCTCTGAATCCTGTCCTGTATATGGTCAATACATTCAGATACGGCATTCTGGGTACCAGTGACGTGAACGTTTATTGGGCGCTGTCCATGCTGGTCTTTTTCAGTGCTCTGCTGTTTGGCGTGGCGCTCTATCTGCTGCGACGTGGCACGGGGTTGCGACATTGATGGAACACTCGGGCATTCCGCTGGGGAAACAGACCAGTTACCCGCAGCAATATGATCCTGCACAACTGTATCGCGTTGCACGAAGCGACAATCGCGCGCTTCTGCCATTTGCTGACGCCGGGACCGGTTCTGCCGATCTTTCAGACAAGGACCTGCCGTTCTTCGGCTTTGACCATTGGCGAGCCTATGAACTTTCCTGGCTGCAGCCTTCAGGTAAGCCCGTTGTGGCAACCGCAGACATCATCGTTCCCTGTGACTCGCCAAACCTGATTGAGTCCAAGTCAATGAAGTTGTACTTCAACTCATTGAACCAGCACAAACTGGCTGACATGCAGGAAGCGAGCGAGCTGATAGCTCGTGACCTCAGCCTGGCTGCCGGCAAGCCAGTACAGGTGCGACTGCATCCCCTGACGGCGGGCGAGCATCACACGTCGATTGATACAAGCGCTGTTCTGTTGGATGAGCTGCAGATAGCGACCGAAGCCTTCTCACCTGATGCTGCTCTGCTGGCCATTCGGGAAGACAGCTCCGGCCCGGTTTCCGAAAGGCTGCGTTCAGAGCTGTTTCGATCCAATTGCCCGATTACCAGTCAACCTGACTGGGGCAGTATTACGATCGAGTACACCGGTCAGCCAATAAACCACGAGAGCCTGTTGCGCTACATTATTTCCTACCGGCAGCATGAAGGCTTTCACGAACACTGCGTGGAAATGATTTTCTGTGACCTGATGAAGATCTGCCGACCCCAGTCTTTGACGGTAAGCATCAATTTCCTCAGGCGCGGCGGCCTGGAAATAAATCCGCTGCGCACCACACGAGCAGGGCTTGCCCCACAAAGCCTGCCAAGGGAACTACGCCAGTAATTACTGCGGATTCGCTTGTATTTGCCACAGCCATGTTATAGAGTTACGCGCCTTAAAACGGTGAGGTGTCCGAGTGGTTGAAGGAGCACGCCTGGAAAGTGTGTATACGGAAACGTATCGAGGGTTCGAATCCCTCCCTCACCGCCATTTTAAGAATCCGCGCAGTACGACTTCCCTAGCCAGCCCAGAAAAAAGCGCTACCCTCAATGAGGGATGAGAACCCGACCAGAGGGTTCGACAAGCATCGCTTTGCGATGCGCAGCACGTCACCGCCAGGTGACGCCCCAACGGGGTGAGCCGCAAAGCGGCGAATGAAATCCCTCCCTCACCGCCATTTTAAGAATCCGCGCAGTACGACTTCCCTAGCCAGCCCAGAAAAAAGCGCTACCCTCAATGAGGGATGAGAACCCGAAAAGAGGGTTCGACCGATTGCATCGCAATCGGAGACGAGCGCGTCAGCGCGAAGCCCAACGGGTCAAACAGCCCTAAGGCTGTTTGATCAATCCCTCCCTCACCGCCAGTTTTAAAGTCCCCGCAGAAAAACATCCATAGCTGACTCCGAAAGGAGCGCTAACGCCGCGGTCCGACAACAACCTAAACAGGTGGTTAGATCCAGCCTCGCCACCGCCTGTTGCGCCCCAACAGCATTGGTGTACTATCCTTCTCGACCAACATAATAAAAAACAAAGAGAGATCACCATGCAGCCATCCTGTAACCGTGGGCAAAGTGCACCTCCAGCTGACGCGCCTAGAAAATGTAGTCCATTGCTGACCCACATCATCACGGCAGCACTCGTCACACTGTCTAGCGCCAGCCTGGCCGATGACTGGGTTCATTACGGTTCCGATCAGGCATCCAGCAAATATGTGCCTTTTGATCAGATCAGTGAAGACAATGTGGCTCAACTGCAAATGGCCTGGAGCTGGGATTCCCCAGACAACGCCACGGTCGCTGCCAACCATGAAGCCGGCAATTTCGCGGCTACCCCTAGTGCCTACAAAGCCACGCCTATAGCCATAGACGGCGTGCTGTACATCAACTCCTCTTTCGGACGGGTGTCAGCAATTGACGGGGAAAGTGGAGAGACGCTGTGGACCTTTGACACACGTGCATGGGAAGCCGGTCGCCCGGCTAATCTCGGTTACAACACACGTGGCGTAAGCTACTGGAGTGATGGCGATGCGCAGCGCATCATTGTGCTGACCAATGACTCCTGGATGTGGTCCATCGATGCTGATACTGGCTTGCCGGATCCCGCTTTTGGGGAGGATGGCAAAGTCGATCTGGCGCAGGGACTGGGGCGTGAGATCAATCGTCGTGCATACTCCATGGTCAGCACCGCATTGATCCATGGCGATCTGGCAGTGGTTGGCTCAGTTGTAAACGACGTGCCGAATTATCAACTTGCGCCACCCGGCCACGTTCGAGCCTTTGACGTTCGCACTGGCGAACAGCGCTGGATATTCCGGACCATCCCGCAGCCTGGCGAGTTCGGCAATGAAACCTGGGAGAACGGTGCCTGGCAGACGGTGGGGAATACCAATGTATGGACACAGATGAGCTCGGACCCCGAGCTTGACCTGATCTATCTGCCGACCGGCACGCCGACCAATGACTGGTATGGCGGCCACAGACTGGGCAGCAATCTGTTTGCAGAAACGATTATTGCGGTTGATGCGCAGACCGGGGCCAGAAGATGGCACTTCCAGACCGTTCATCATGGACTATGGGACTATGATTTGCCTGCCGCTCCGAATCTTATGGATATCACGGTCGACGGCGAGCCCGTCAAGGCGCTTGCGCAGATATCCAAGCAGGGCTTTGTTTATGTCCTGAACCGCGAGACCGGTGAACCCATCTGGCCAATAGAAGAACGCTCGGTGCCGGCATCCACCGTGCCCGGAGAACGCGCTTCACCAACTCAGCCACATCCGACACGACCTGCACCGTTCGAGCCCCAGGGTATATCAGACGCTACGCTGATTGACTTCACTCCCGAGCTGCGCGCTCAGGCAGAAGAGGCACTCGAGCCGTTTGATTATGGCCCACTGTTTACGCCCCCGTCTTTGCGGGGCACAGTGCTGCTGCCTGGCTGGTCTGGTGGTGGTGGCTGGCAGGGGGCTGCAGTCGATCCCGAAACCGGTATGCTGTATATCCCTTCCGGCAGTGCACCGATTGTCGTACAACTGGTTGAGCCTGAGGCTGGCAGCTCTGACTTTCGTTATGTCCGTGGCGGCATCACTTCAGTGTCTGGCCCGCAGGGGCTCCCACTGACCAAACCGCCGTACGGACGGATTACCGCCATTGATATGAACACCGGCGAACACGCCTGGGTCGTCCCGCACGGGGAGGGCATTCGCCAACGTATCATCGATCTTGGTCTGGAAGACCCGGGTCCGGTTGGCTCTCCATCCAGAACCGGGCCCGTACTGACCAAAACGCTGTTATTTGTCGCCCAGCAGGACGGAGGCCGCGCTGTGATGCGGGCATTTGACAAATCAAGCGGTGAGGTTGTTCACGAACTGGACTTACCATCGTCGCCAGCGGCGACGCCGATGAGTTACATGGTCGGAGACAAACAATACATCGCCATCGCCCTGGGCGGTGGCACGGATGCAAGAGTTGTCAGTTATGCACTACCTTGATTTACCACGCGCAGGTGTTGCCTTACTTGCGCTGGGCCTGATCCTGATTTCTCCAGATCAGGCAGGGGCGCAGCAACAGGAATGGACCAGTTACGGTTCGGATCTGGCATCCAGCAAATACGTACCATTGCAACAGATCAATGCGGATAATGTCGGAGATCTGGAAATTGCATGGATGTGGGAAACTCCGGATAACGAACTGTTCCGGAGTCGCGCTGATGTCAGCGCCGCAGAGTACAAGTCTACGCCGCTTATGGTAAACGGCGCGCTCTACGTCAGCACGTCGCTGGGGCAGGTGGGCGCTGTTGATGCGCTGACAGGAGAAGAGCTCTGGACCTTTGATACCGGGTCCTGGCAACGTGGTCGTCACCCCAACTTCAATAACAACCATCGTGGAGTGGCCTGGTGGGATGATGGTGGTGATGGCCGTATTTTGATGGCCGCCAATGATGGCGTCCTATGGTCTCTGAATGCACGCACCGGACAGCCAGACCCGAATTTTGCCAATAATGGTCAACTGGACCTGAAACAGGGGCTGGGATCCAGCGCGACGATCGGACAGTACGGTGCCATCTCACCACCGCTTGTGATCGACGGCGTAATCGTCGTTGGGTCCTCCATCAACGACGTACCGTATTTCACTGACCAGGTTCCGCCGGGGCATGTACGTGGTTTTGATGCCCGCACAGGCGAGCAGCGCTGGATTTTCCACACCATACCGCAGGGTGATGAGCCGGGCACCGAGACATGGGAAAACGATGCCTGGCAATCGGCAGGTGCAACCAACGTCTGGACCCTGATGAGTGCCGACCCTGAAACCGGCTATGTCTACCTGCCGGTGAGCACACCCAATAATGACTGGTATGGCGGGCACCGACTGGGTGACAACCTGTATGCCGAAAGTCTGGTCTGCCTGGATGCCGAGACAGGCGAGCTGATCTGGCATTTTCAGGCCGTAAGGCATGGTCTTTGGGACTACGATCTGCCGGCTGCCCCAAACCTGGTGGATATCTCGGTTGATGGTGAAACCATTAAAGCGGTTGCCCAGGTCAGCAAGCAGGGTTTTGTCTATGTATTGGATCGATTGACCGGTGAGCCTGTCTGGCCAATCGAAGAGCGGCCAGTGCCCCAGTCAACTGTCCCGGGTGAACGCACGTCGCCAACTCAGCCATTTCCGACTCGTCCGGCACCGTTTGAACCACAGGGGATATCGGATGCGACGCTGATCGACTTTACACCCGAGCTACGTGCTGAGGCACTGGATCTGATCAGCGAAGTCGACTACGGACCGTTGTACACACCACCCTCCGAACGCGGCGTGATCATTTTTCCCGGTTACAGCGGCGGTGCAACATGGACCGGGGCAGCCGTAGATCCGAAAGAGGGGGTCATGTATGTGCCATCGTTCTCGGCGCCACGTTTTGTCCGCCTGCGCAGACCTGAGCCTGGTGAGTCAGACTTTGGGTTTATACGGGACAGAGGCTTTGATATTCAGGGGCCTCAGGGCCTGCCACTGATCAAACCGCCGTACGCCAGAATTACCGCCATCGACCTGAATACCGGTGAGCACTTGTGGATGGTGCCGCATGGTGAAGGTATCCGCCAACGGCTGATCGACATGGGAATCGACGATCCCGGCCCGGTTGGCAGCTTCGGACGCAATGGGCCCTTGCTGACTGAGTCGCTGCTCTTTGTGGCGCAGCTGGATGGCGCAAGACCCGTGTTCAGGAGTTACAACAAGCAGACGGGCCAGGTGGTCAGTGAGCTGGATCTGCCCTTGCCGCCGATGGGCACACCAATGAGCTACATGGTCGACGGCAGGCAATTTATTGTCATGGCTGTTGGTGCCGGTCCCGATACGCGATTGCTTGCCTTGAGCCTGCCAGCCGAAGCTTCGGGCGACGAACTCTGATCGCAGCGCTTGATTAGCCCGTTGAATTTGACCATAATGCCGCCCCTGATGTGACATCACGTGTGCCGCATCAGGCGTTATGGTACCTCCTGTCGGTCCCCGCGCAATGATACGCTGTAAACCCCGCCAGGCCCGGAAGGGAGCAACGGTAGCAGCGGACTCATGTGCCGTGGTGTGGCTGGCGGGAGGTGCCCCCAAATTCTTGCAAACTCCCCATTCAGACCATCTGCATCCAGACATCCTCCCTCTGCCCGGATTTTTGTTTTTTGGCACACTCTGTAGCTGCTTCAGCCCTGTCCCTGACCGGACGATTGCAATACAATAGCTGTTTACCCACAGAGCTTGCAGCTGACGCATGAGTTATCAGGTACTTGCCAGGAAATGGCGACCGAAAAATTTCAGTGAAATGGCCGGGCAGACGCATGTGCTGCAGACCCTCACTCATGCCCTTGAACAGCAGCGCCTTCACCACGCGTATCTGTTTACCGGTACTCGCGGGGTCGGCAAAACAACGGTTGCGCGTATTCTGGCCCGTTGTCTGAACTGTGAGACCGGCATCACCGCCACGCCCTGTGGTACATGCGATGCCTGTCGGGAAATATCTGAAGGGCGCTTCATTGACCTGATCGAAGTGGATGCCGCCTCACGAACGCGCGTTGAAGATACCCGCGAGCTCCTTGAAAACGTTCAGTACGCGCCTTCGCGTGGCCGTTACAAGGTCTATCTGATCGACGAAGTACACATGCTGTCGACGCACAGCTTCAATGCTCTGCTGAAAACCCTCGAAGAGCCACCGCCCCACGTCAAATTCCTGCTGGCAACAACAGATCCACAGAAACTGCCAGTGACTGTGCTGTCGCGATGTTTGCAGTTCCATCTAAAGAATCTGGCGCCGCGACAGATAGTCAGCTACCTGGAGTCTGTGCTGACCGCAGAGCAGATTGAGTATGAGGAAGACGCGCTCTGGCAACTCGCGCGAGCCGCGGCAGGCAGCATGCGGGACGCCCTGACCTTGCTGGATCAGAGCATCTCCTTTGGTGAAGGTCGTGTTCATACCGGCGCTGTCACCGATCTGCTGGGAACCCCGGACCACAGCCTGATTTTTGCTTTGCTGGAGGCACTGGCCAGCCGCGATGGCGCAGCCATAACAACGCTGGTGGCTAACGCCGCAGAGAATAATCCGGATTTTGAGCGTCTGCTTTCCCATTTTACATCCGTGCTCCATCGCCTGGCGGTTGCTCAGACTCTCCCAGACGCTGTGGACAACAGCGAAGGCGACAAGGAGCAGATAACGTCACTGGCAGGCAAGCTGTCAGGTGAAGACGTGCAGCTCTATTACCAGTTTGCCATGCAGGCAATGCAGGAAATGCACTTCTCTCCAGATCGTCGTATCAGTTTTGAGATGGCGATGTTGCGCATGCTGGCATTCAGCCCCGATGTCTTTGCCCGTGCTCAGGCCGACCCCGTGCCCGAGGGTGAAAAAAAAAAGCCTGAACTGACCATTGCAGAGACGTCGCCGTCAGGCAATGACGCCGTCAGCGAAGCTGCCACCAGACACGATGATCCCCCGCAGATTGAACAGGCTCCGGCTGACGATGACGGAATGAATCAGATTCCTGATCAGTCAGTCGCTCATGCGCCAGACATCCCTCTGGAGACGCCTGCGCCTGCGCTGGACATGGCGACTGAGGCAGAGGAGAGTGCCGGTGAAGGATCTGCTCCGGTAAACCCTGACGGCGGATCCCGGCCCGGCAAAATCGATTCCGGTGACTGGGACTGGTATGGCCTGGTGCAACGCAGCGGGCTTGCAGGCATCAGTGGCAATATTCTCTGGAATTGTGTACTCAGCGGCAGGCAGAATGATCAGCTAAGCCTGACTCTGGATCAGCAGCAAAGCGCCCTGTATTCGACAGATCATGCAGAACGTATCGCACATGCGCTGTCAGATTCACTGGGGTATCCGGTCACTGTAAACATCAGTATTGGAGAGCTGAATCAGGAGTCGCCTGCACAGCGCCGCGCAAGGGAAAAACAGGAAGCGATCGCTGCGCTCCACCAACGATTTCACAATGACCCCGGTGTCAAAGCACTGGTTCAAACCTTCGATGCAAGTATTGAGCAATTGAGGACAGAATATGAGCGATTTTAATATTAACGAGTTGATGCAACAGGCTAAAAAAATGCAGGAGCAGATGCAGAAGGCTCAGGAAGAAGCTGCTAAACGCACTGTTACTGGCGAATCGGGCGCCGGCATGGTCAAAGTTCAGCTGGGCGGACGTTACGATGCCAGACGCGTTGAACTCAGTGATGAATTGATGACTGAGGACAAAGAAATCATTGAAGATCTGATCGTCGCGGCGATAAACGACGCAGTGAAAAAACTCGATGACGGTAACAAGGACTCAATGAGTCAAATGGCCGCCGGCATGAAGCTGCCGGATGGTTTCAAATTCCCATTCTGAGCCCTGAGCATGCACAGTAAACTGCTGGAACAACTCATTCAGTCATTGCGATGCCTGCCCGGTGTCGGACCAAAATCCGCGCAGCGTATGGCGCTTCACCTGATGGAACGTAATCGCAATGGCGCCGCGCAGTTAAGTGAGGTCCTCAGAGAGGCGCTGGATCGACTGGGAAGATGCGGTCAGTGCAGGGCTCTGACCGAGGAGCCGGTATGCAGGCTGTGCAGTAATCCCGCCAGAGATCAGTCGCTGCTCTGTGTAGTGGGTTCGCCCGCTGATATGTTTGCCATTGAGCAGGCTGGCAGCTACCGCGGGCTGTATTTTCTTTTATCGGGTCACTTGTCACCCATTGATGGCATAGGCCCTCAGGAGATTGGTGTTGATGAGCTTATGGCTTTGCTCGACAGCCGTCCTGTGCAGGAGGTCATACTGGCCAACAATCCGACCGTTGAGGGTGAAGCGACTGCCTGCTACATCTCAGGTTTGCTGGAGAACAGGGAAGTCGCGGTATCCCGCATTGCTCATGGCGTGCCGGTTGGCGGTGAACTCGAATATGTTGATGGCGGAACATTAAGCCATGCTTTTAATGGCCGGTTGCGACTTCGATGAGTATTGACTACGAGATAATCAGCAGTAATGAACGACTGGCAGAGCTGTGTGAGAAACTGCAGTCGCAGACTGTACTGGCTCTGGACACTGAGTTTATCCGGGTTAATACGTTTTATCCCAAGCCCGGATTGATACAACTTTCTGACGGCATCTCTGCGTTTCTGCTCGACCCTTTGAGCATCGACCAGTGGCAGCCCTTACTGAACCTGCTGACTGCGCCTGACATCGTCAAAGTACTACACGCCGGCTCTGAAGACCTGATTCTTTTCCTGGATTTTTTCGGTTGCCTGCCACAGCCATTTTTTGACACCCAGAAAGCAGCCGCTTTCCTTGGACATGGTCCAAGTATCAGCTACCTGAACCTGGTCAAAACACTTATTGGCGTTGAACTTGACAAGGGTGAGACCCGCTCCGACTGGTTACAGCGCCCGTTGACCAGTCAACAGCTTCACTATGCGGCCCTGGACGTAAAATACCTCCCGTCACTTTATCAGCAACTCGTGGCTGAGCTGGTCAGCAAAAACCGACTGACAATGGTAGAGGAGGAGTGCGAGTTGATGCGCCAACTGGCGCTCGCAACGGAACAGCAGGATAACTGGGAAGATCTGTATCGGCAGATGGGTGCCGCCTGGCGCCTCGATGCCAGACAGTTGGGCGCTCTCAAATCGCTATGTCTGTGGCGCGAGCAACAGGCGCGGCTGCGCAACAAGCCGAGAACCTGGATCGCCAGGGACCCGGATCTGATAACTCTGGCCCAGCGGATGCCATCTTCTGCCGAGGCTCTTAAAAAGATCCCGGAACTGACCCGTAGCCTCTACAACCGAGATGCTGAGGCTGTTATTGACTTGATCCTGCAAAGCAGCGCCGTTGATCCGGATATCCCCGCTTCACTGGAGGGCGCACCGCTTGATAACCGTCAGCGAGGACTGTTAAAGAGCATGCAGCGCGCAGTTCGGGATGTCGCCAGCCAGACAGAGATTGCAGAGGAAATCCTGGCCAGGAAAAAAGTCCTCATTCAGATTCTGCGTCTGAACCAGCAGGATGCTGGCAGTCAGGACGCCAGTGAGCGGCTGGTGTGGCCTGAAGACTTCCAGCCGTGGCGGCAGAGTCTGCTGCAGGCGCCTTTGCAAAGGGCGTTTGGCAAAGCAGAAGGTCCTGTCGGGTCTGGAGATGACCAGGAGAGTCGGCGCCATGACTGACAACAAGGATCTACCTTTTTGGGAGCGTCCCCTTGAGACTCTGAACAGGACAGAGTGGGAGGCACTGTGCGACGGTTGCGCGCGCTGTTGCCAGAAGAAGCTGCAGGACGAAGATGGTGAGTTGTGGTACACACGCGTCGTGTGCCGATTGCTGGACCAGCAGGCCTGCAGCTGCACGGCATATGGCAACCGCCAGGTTCTGGTGCCAGACTGCCTGGTACTGGATATGGATGTTCTGGCAAAGTCTCTTGACTGGATTCCGGGTACCTGTGCCTATAAACTCAGATATCAGGGTAAACCGCTACCGTCCTGGCACCCTTTGTTGACGGGCTCCAGCGAAGCCATGCAGGAGCAGGGCATCAAAGTGACGGGCCGCGTGCTGTCCGAAGAATACGTGCATGAGGACGGTCTGGAAGAACATGTCATTCGCTGGGTGACACCGTAATGCATACAACGGCCATAACCGCCATTGGCGCTGGTGCCAGAAGCACAATTGCGCAAGACAACAAGAAAGGAGTCTGCTGCCGATGTTGAACATTTATGGCTATCTGACCGCCTGGGCCATTTACCTTAGCGCTGGCACGCTTTGTTATATTCTGTTCTACAAGGCCACTGGTTTCATCCGCCCCAAGGCACTGGCCAATGCCTTGCGCGGCATCATGATTGCACTGATTTACACACCGTGGACAATCGCCCCAGATGAAGATCTGATGGCGCCTGCGGTAATTGTCATCCTGCTTGACCTTATCACTGTTGGCGGCGAGTCATTCATCAGGGCACTGGTGCCCCTGACTCTGGCCTTGATGCTGGCTATAGTTGTAGGGTTATTCTGGAATCTGATTCGCAGAAAAAGAAACTGACGAGGACACTATGCGCTTTACTGGCACAAAAGAATACGTGGCGACAGACGAACTGCAGATGGCAGTCAATGCCGCCATCAGCCTGCAGAAGCCACTATTGATCAAAGGTGAGCCTGGCACGGGTAAGACCATGCTGGCTGACCAGATCGCACAGTCATTGGGGCTTGAACTTATTCAGTGGCATATCAAGTCGACCACACGGGCTCAACAGGGCCTGTACGAATATGATGCGGTTTCTCGTCTTCGCGACTCGCAGCTGGGTGATCCCAAAGTACATGACATTGCCAACTACATCGTTAAAGGCAAGCTTTGGGAAGCCTTTGATGCTGACAAGCAGGTAGTTCTGCTGATCGACGAGATTGACAAGGCAGACATCGAATTCCCCAATGATCTGCTGCTGGAAATCGACAAAATGGAGTTTTATGTTTATGAAACCCGACAGCGTATCAAGGCCAAACATCGTCCGATTGTGATCATTACCAGCAACAATGAAAAGGAATTACCTGACGCGTTCCTGCGCCGCTGCTTCTTCCATTTCATCAAGTTTCCTGACCCGGTCACGATGGAAAAGATCGTTGCAGTCCATTATCCGGACATCAAGAAAGAACTGGTCTCCCAGGCCATGGACGTATTTTTTGATGTGCGCAAGGTGCCCGGTCTGAAAAAGAAACCTTCTACATCCGAGCTTATAGACTGGCTGAAGCTGCTGATGGCCGACGATATCCCGGAGGAGATTCTCCGCAACCAGGACAACACCAGTGCCATCCCGCCGCTTTATGGTGCGCTGCTCAAGAATGAACAGGACGTCCATTTGCTGGAGAAACTGGCCTTCATGCACAGAGCGAAACGCTGATCGCCTATGTTGATCCGCTTTTTCTACACATTGCGCCGCGAAAAAGTACCAGTCACTGTTGGTGAACTGTTCACGCTTTTTGATTGTCTTGAGCGCGACTATGCGTTTGCGGATATGGATCAGTTCTATCTGCTGGCCCGGATGTGCATGGTCAAGGATGAAAAGTACTATGACCGTTTTGATCGCGCCTTTTCTCGCTACTTTAAGGAACTGACCGTCCTGGATGATCTGCTGCGCGAGATGATTCCAGATGATTGGCTGCGCCGACAACTGGATAGCGTGCTGACACCTGAAGAGCGTCGTCAGATACAGGCTCTGGGCGGCCTGGAAGAATTAATGAAGGCGTTCCGGGAGCGACTCGCGGAACAGAAGGAGCGACACCAGGGCGGCAACAAGTGGATTGGCACGGGAGGCACTTCACCATTTGGTGCGTTCGGCTACAATCCTGAAGGAATCCGGATCGGACAGGATGAAGGCAAAGAAGGCCGTGCAGCCAAAGTCTGGGACAAACGCGAATATCGCGACCTGGACGACACAGCTGAGATAGGCGCCCGAAATATGAAACTGGCATTGAGGCGGTTGCGCAAATTCGCCCGCACTGGTGCACAGGAAGAACTGGATATCGACGATACCATTTCATCGACGGCCCGTAATGCAGGGCTGTTGGATATTAAGATGGTTCCAGAGCGACACAACGCCGTCAAAGTACTGATCTTTTTCGACGTCGGCGGCTCAATGGATCCCTATGTCCAGATGTGCGAAGAGTTATTCTCTGCCGCGAGATCTGAATTCAAGCATCTGGAGTATTACTATTTCCATAACTTCATCTATGAATCGGTGTGGCGCAAGAACCGGCGCCGCCATGGCGAAACAACATCGCTACATGATCTGATGAACAAATACGGCAAAGACTACAAGGTGATCTTTGTCGGCGATGCGACAATGGCGCCCTATGAAATAACCCATGCGGGTGGAAGCATTGAGCACTACAATGAAGAGCCCGGTGCAGTCTGGATGGAGCGGATGACAGACCATTACGAGCATCTGGCATGGATCAACCCGGTACCAGAGAAGCACTGGGAGCATGGTTACTCCATTGCCATAGTAAGGCAGTTGATCGGGGATCGTATGTACCCGATGTCTGTCAAAGGTCTGGAGCAGGCGATGCAGAAGCTGAGCAAATAATAGATGAGTAAATAACAGCAGAAAAAACCTGAGCCAGCGGTAGTTCTATCTGACTGGTTATCGGAAACTCGGACGACGTCACACGTAAAAGGGGAAATCATAATGTTCACGGCACCAGCGCTTGAAACAAGCGGCGACATGAATGCCTCACGTTTTTCAACGATTACCGATGTTTTTGAATATGCATTTTCTAGTCATGCGGACAAGCAGGCGTTTCAGTGTCTGGGTCATACACTGACCTACGCGGACCTCGACAGATACAGCGCCAGGCTGGCGGGCTGGCTTCAACAGCATAGCGGCCTCAAGCCAGGTGATCGTATTGCCATACAGTTGCCAAACCTGCTGCAGTTTCCCGTTGCCGTGATGGCTGCTGCTCGAGCGGGTCTGGTTATCGTGAACACCAACCCACTTTACACAGCACGTGAGATGAAACACCAGTTCACTGACTCCGGTGTCAAGGGGATCATCATCCTTGAAAATTTCTGTCATAACCTGGAAAAGATTCTCCCGGAAACCGACATCAGCTGTGTCATCACTACCCGCCTGGCAGATATGCTGCCGCAACCTAAAAAGACCATCGTTAATTTTGTGGTCAAGCGTGTAAAGCGCATGGTGCCAGCCTGGAACATTGCATCAGCCAGAAGTTGGGACCAGGTCATGAAAGAGAGTTCAGGCAGCTTCTCAAGCGTATCAAGTGGAACCGATGTCGCTATCGTGCTCTACACAGGCGGCACAACTGGTCTGGCAAAAGGCGCCATGTTGACGCACCAGAATCTGATCGTGAATATGATGCAGCTGCGTCAGGTGAGCAAGGCGCTGATCAAGGATGGCAGAGATACTATTGTTGCACCGCTGCCGCTGTATCATACCTACGCTTTCATGTTTCACTGCATGGCTGCCGTCTACGCCGGAAATCTTAATGTCTTGATTCCCAATCCCCGTGACATCAATGAGTTAATAAAGACGCTGCAGGCGCTGCCCGAGATTAACGGTTTTGTTGGTCTGAACACACTGTTCCTGGCCATGTGCCGGCACAAAGATATTGCGCAAGTTGATTTCAGTAAGATGCGCTTCACCGGATCGGGCGGTATGGCATTGACCATAAGCGTCGCAGAAGAGTGGGCTAAAGTAACCGGATGTCAGATCTATGAGGGATATGGCCTGACAGAGTGTTCTCCAGTGGTCAGCGTAAACCCCCACGACAAGGTCAAAATTGGCACCGTAGGGCCACCCGTCCCAGGCACCGACGTCATGACAGTAGATGAGGAGGGTAACGATACCGGATTTAATGAAAAAGGCGAACTCTGGATACGCGGCCCGCAGGTCATGAAAGGGTACTGGCAGAACGAGAAGGCAACTACCGAGTCGATCACTGCCGAAGGCTGGTTTAAAACCGGCGATTTTGCCCAGATTGATGAGGAGGGATACATCCGGATTGTTGACCGCAAAAAGGACCTCATTATCGTCTCTGGATTTAATGTGTTCCCGAGCGAGGTCGAGGAAGTTGTCAACGCACATCCAGGCGTCGCAGAAAGTGCAGCCATTGGTGTGCCCAGTGACAAAAGTGGCGAAACCATCAAACTGTTTGTTGTACGCCGCGACTCTGTGCTCAACATTAAGGATGTGGAGAGTTATTGCCGCGAAAATCTGACCGCGTACAAGGTGCCCAAACAGATTGAATTTGTCGACGATCTGCCCAAATCTAATGTTGGTAAAATTCTGCGTCGCGAGCTTCGCGAGCAGGAACTGAATAAATCTGGTTGAATTCAGCAGGCAGGCTTGTGCAGATATCGTATCCACCGGAATTACCGGTATCGGAAAAGCGCGGAGAAATAGCGCAGGCCATTACAGAGAATCAGGTTGTGGTTATTGCCGGTGAAACCGGCTCCGGCAAAACCACCCAGATTCCCAAGATCTGTCTTGAGCTTGGCTTCGGCCAGGATCGCATGATTGGACACACCCAGCCACGCCGACTGGCGGCTCGCTCGGTCGCGGCCCGTATAGCAGAAGAGCTTGGTATGGCGCTGGGTTCTGGCGTCGGGTATCAGGTGCGCTTCAATGACGTCACCAGCCCCGAGACACACATCAAGCTGATGACCGATGGCATCCTGCTAGCTGAGATTCAGCAGGACCGTCTGTTGTCTCGCTACGATGTCATCATCGTGGACGAAGCTCACGAGCGCAGCCTGAACATCGATTTCCTGTTGGGTTACCTCAAGCAGCTGACTAAAAAGCGTCCTGATCTCAAAATCATCATCACCTCAGCAACCATTGATGTTGAGCGATTCGCACAACACTTCTCTGGGGCGCCAATAGTCAGCGTATCGGGCCGCACCTATCCGGTAGAAATTGTTTACCAGGATCCAGCCGATGGCGAGAATACACAAGCAGCTGAGCTTGCTGATGACTGGGTTCTTAATGGCGTTCTCAGATCCCTGAAACTGTTCAGGCAGCACGAAAGCAAACTGGGGCAGGGGCCTGGGGACGTACTGGTATTTCTTAGCGGCGAGCGCGACATTCGCGAGCTCGCGATTGAACTGCGTAAACAGTCACTAGCCGATACAGAAATCGTACCCCTCTATGCCCGGCTGTCTCAATCGGAGCAACAACGCATATTCAGCCCGCATCGTGGCAGGCGCATTATTCTGTCCACAAACGTCGCTGAAACCTCGCTTACCGTGCCAGGTATACGCTATGTGATAGATACGGGTCTTGCCCGTATCAGTCGATACAGTGTGCAGAGCAAGGTACAACGCCTGCCAATAGAGCCCGTGTCTCAGGCCAGTGCCAATCAGCGGGCAGGTCGGTGTGGTCGAGTGGCCAGTGGTATCTGCGTCAGGCTTTATAGCGAGAGTGATTTTCTGGGGCGCCCTGAATTTACCGATCCTGAGATTCAGCGGACCAATCTGAGTGCGGTAATTCTCCAGATGCTGGCTCTGAGGCTGGGAGACATTGAATCTTTCCCGTTTGTTGAGCCACCCGACCAGCGGGCCATAAATGATGGATTCAGGCTGCTCGACGAACTGGATGCTATTGATCGTGATCGTCAACTGACGCCTGTCGGTCGGGCCATGGCAAGGGTTCCAGCGGATCCACGACTCAGTCGCATGCTTATTGAAGCAGCAAATCGTCACTGTCTGGCAGAACTGCTTATCATCGTCAGCGCATTAAGCATTCAGGATCCTCGCGACACCCCCGCTGAAAAGCGCCAGGCGGCACGCGAGCGTCACGCTGCATTCGCACACCCGGAGTCGGATTTCCTGTCCTGGGTTCTGTTGTGGAACGCGGTAGAGCAACAGCGCCAGGACATGTCGCAGTCGCAGTTCAAAAAGTACTGCAAGGAGAATTTTCTATCCTGGCTGCGCCTTCGCGAATGGCGTGAAACACACCGTCAGTTGCTGCTTGCCTGTCAGCAGGCCGCCTTTGCGCGCAAGGCAAAAGGCAAGGTGCAGGATGATACCGAGATCGATTATGAAAGTGTGCATAGGGCCATGCTGCCAGGATCACTCAGCCAATTCGGACAGAAAGGGCAGGATGGTTTGTATGTCGCGCCGCGCGGTCGCAAATTCTCGATATTTCCCTCTTCGACTCTGAGTAGAAAGCAGCCACGCTGGATCCTGACATCCGAATTGATGGAAACCAGTCGTCTATTCGCGACCCAGGCAGCACGTATCGAGCCCGACTGGCTGATTAATGCTGCAGAACACCTGGTTAGACGGGAGTATTTCGAGGCACACTGGGAGAAGAAGCGTGGAGAAGTGGTCGCTTTTGAACGTGTGTCTCTTTTTGGTCTGGTGTTGATTGAAAAGCGTCGAGTCTCGTTTGGCAGGATCGATCCCGCGTTGGCTCGCGAAATTTTTATCCGGGAAGCCCTGGTCACCGGCGAGATCAATTCTCGCGCGGCATTTCTGCGCCACAACCAAAAACTGATTGAAAAATACCGCAAGCAGGAAGAGAAGGAACGTCGTCCGGATATTGTTGTACCCGATGAGGATCTTGCAGCGTTTTATGCCAACAGGTTGCCAGAACACGTGAACACCCTGGCGGCACTGCAACGCTGGCTAAGAAAGCAGGACAATGCTGGCGCTACATTGCAAATGTCAGCCGAGGACGTGCTGGCACGTCAGATTGACGAAACCAGCGCGCGTGCGTTTCCGGATCGCACAGTTGTCCAACAGAACCGACTCGCGATTGACTACCGATTCACACCGGGCAAAGCCGACGATGGCGCAAGCATTACCGTCCCTCGCACACTACTTGCGCAGATGTCACAACAGGACCTGGACTGGGCAGTGCCTGGATTGCTGCACGAGCGCTGTGTAGGTCTCGTCAAAAGCCTGCCCAAAATGATCCGTAAACATCTGGTACCCGTACCTGAATTCGTAAACAGAGCACTTGAACGTGTAGGTACGCAGGCCAGACCTGCTCTCGATAGTATGCTTGCCGAACAGGCCTGGCGCGAAAAGCAGCTGCAGATCCCGGTGGATGCCTGGGATGAATCCAGCCTTGCTGCGCATCTGCGTGCCACCGTCAAAGTAGTCGACGAACGCGGTAAGCTGCTGGGCTCAGGTCAGGATCTTGAGGATCTGAAACGGCGGTTTACTGCTCAGATGCCAGCTCCCGCTCAGCATCCACTGGAACAAGCTGGACTGACCAGCTGGACCCTGGACGAGTTTCCAGTGCAGATCGAAATCATGCAGGGTGGTGTCAGGCTGCAGCGATATCCCGCGCTGCGTGATGATGGCAACAGTGTCAGCAGCGTACTGACTGAGGACCCGGACAGGGCACAACAGTTGACTGAACGCGGGCTGGCTCGGTTGTATATGCTTAGAACCCCGCAACAACGGCAGATGTTGCAGGATCGTTTTGCGCATCTCAAGAAATCCCTGGGCCTGAAGCAGGCCATGCTGCCTGCCGACTGGCAGGAGGCAACCCTGCTTGCAGCGTACAGACTGGCATTTGAGACGGGCAGTGTCAGACCGACCAGTCAGCCTGCGTTCGAAAAACAGCTGACGCGCGGTAAAGCTGAGGTTGTGGCTTTGGGGGAAAAATTAAGTCGCTTGATGACAGGCATTTATGAGGACGTGTTTGCACTGCAGCAGCCATTGAAAGCACTGGAAAGCCGGTTCAAACGCAATGCTGCCGATATCAGAGCGCAGCTTGAACAGTTGTTTGCTGACAATTTTCCAGACTCAGTGCCGGGCGACTGGTTGTGGGAATACCCTCGGTATATCAAAGCCTTGAGGGCACGAATTGAGAAGCTTCCTGGCAATCCGGAGCGGGATCTGAGTGATGCGACGCAGATCCAGAACCTGTACCAGCAATGGCAGAGCCTGCGGGAAAGAAACAGCTCGGTGCTGCCCCAGTTTCCCTGGCAACTGCAGGAGCTGCGCGTGTCTATGTTTGCGCAAAACCTGGGTACACGCCAGCCGGTATCGATTAAGCGACTGCAGAAACAAATTGATGCTGCCCGTTTGGGGGATATCAAGTCATCCACGAATTTGCGATAATTATGCCCCTGATTTTTTAGGTGTCCCTGATGAAGAAGTTCACGCCTGCGAGTGTTGTGTTGACTGTTGTACTGGTGGGCTCGCCCACTTTTTCCGGTCAAGTGCTGGCACAGCAGTTTGTCTCCGACCCACTGGAACCTGTCAACACCAAGGTCCATGCATTCAACCAGTTCATGGACAAACACTTTTTGTTGCCAGTTGCTCGCGGCTACCGTAAATACATCCCGGGGCCTGCGCGCCAGGGCGTCAGTAACTTCTTCTCGAATATCGGCGACATCAGCGTCCTGGCCAATAACCTGCTGCAAATGAAACTCGAAGCGGCTGCCAATGACACCGGGCGCATCATGATCAACACCACCATCGGTATCGGTGGCCTGCTGGATGTGGCAACTGCCATAGGTTTCACGCCCAACGACGAAGACTTTGGTCAGACATTGGGCTACTGGGGAATAGGCACAGGACCTTATATCGTGCTGCCGCTGTTTGGACCAAGCACCTTGCGTGATGCCATCGGGTTTTCGGTTGATACGGCTACCAATCCCATCAGTCATCAGGACAATGTCAGGATCAGAAACAGTGCATTTGCCCTGGAACAACTGGACAAGCGTGTTGATGCGATGTCGGTGGAATCGCTGATTACTGGTGATCCCTACATCTTCATGCGCGAGGCCTACCTGCAGCAGCGAGAGTATCTGGTGAATGATGGTCAGGCCAATCAGGACTGGGATCAGGAGTGGGACTGGGACTAGGCTACTGATCCCTGACCTGCAGTTTGGTCTTTATAAAATCGCTGTGTGAAACATAAATCAAGTCAGCGGTTTTTCTGATCATCTGCTCCTCGTACTTGTCCAGAACCTCATCTGCCATCGCCAGTTCCCACAAGGTTCTGATCAGTTCAACCTTCTCCTCGTACTGGTAGTGCTCATTCACAAGACTGGTGAATTCGTAGAGTGAAACAGCCTGCTCGGCTTCCTGCTCAGCCAACTCGATGATCTCATCCAGGCGGGCGCTGTCCAGCTTGAACTGAGTTGCCACAATGTCCCTTAGTTTGGCGGTTTCTCGCGCGTCGATGTGCCGGTCTGTTTTTAGCAACTCAAACATGAGTGCTGCACTGGCCAGTTGCAGTCGACAGACTCGCTCTGAATCAGTCTCTGTGGCAGCAGTGGAAAGTTGAGCCTCAAAAAAACGTTTTACAGCAGCTAGCATTCAGGCTGACTCCCTTTGCAATGATCGTGACCTGGCCTGTTCAGCCAGCGCAGTAGCATCCTCAAGCACTTCAATTCCTGCATCTTTACGAAAAGCGTGCTGGCTCAGATGACGTCTGAACAGTTTGCCACCCGGCTCGCCCTTGTAAAGACCGAGAATATGGCGGGTCATGTGCTGGAGCGGTGTGCCGGCCTTCAGTTCCTCACGCACATAAGGTAGATAACGCTCGATAATCACGGATCGCTCCGCAACCGGCGCCGCGCTGCCAAACAGATTCCGGTCGACACCGGCCAGCAGGTAGGGGTTCTGATAAGCCTCACGCCCCAGCATCACGCCATCAACCGTTTTCAGCAGCGATCTGGAAGCCTCAAGACTGTTTATGCCACCATTAATGACAATCTCGAGCTCTGGATAGCGCTGCTTCATACGGAATACGCGATCGTATTGCAGTGGCGGTATTTCCCGGTTCTGCTTGGGGCTCAGCCCCTGCAACCACGCGGTTCTGGCGTGCAGTATAAAAGTCTGGCAGCCTGCGCCGGCGACTTTCTCGATAAAATCCTGCACAAATTCGTCACTGTCGTGCTCATCAATGCCGATTCGGGTTTTTACTGTGACGGGAAGAGGGCATGATTTACGCATCTCCCGCACGCAACTGGCCACCAGCTCAGGTTCTGCCATCAGACAGGCGCCAAAACGTCCCGACTGAACGCGATCACTGGGGCAGCCAACATTAATATTTACTTCATCGTAGCCATAATCTGCTGCCAGCGCAGCGCATTGCGCCATGGCCTGTGGGTCGCTGCCTCCCAGCTGCAGTGCAACTGGGTGTTCGGCGGCATCAAAGCGAAGATGACGATCGGCGTCACCATGTATCAGTGCTCCAGTGGTCACCATCTCAGTGTACAGCCAGGCATGCTGGCTGATCAGGCGCAGAAAGTAACGCTCGTGACGATCTGTCCAATCCAGCATAGGCGCGACACAAAAACGGCGTGTCGCAACCGGATCTGACGGACCGGCAGAGGAAACGAAAGGTTCAGTAGAGTTCATCAAAGAAGTCACATTGGAAGGTGTTTGCTGCATGGTAGTCAGTATAACATGCTGACAGCCAGGTGCCTGCGGGCGTAGAGCTTGCAGACCCCATCGCGTATAATTTGCAGCCATATTTGGCAATCTATGACTCTAGGGAGAAACATGTCCAACACTACGGCGTCCAGTAACTCCGCCACCCCTGTCAGAACCAGGATCGCACCATCGCCGACAGGCGACCCTCACGTTGGCACCGCGTATATCGCGCTGTTTAACCGCTGTTTTGCGAACCAGCATAAAGGTGAGTTCATCCTGCGCATCGAGGATACTGACCAGACGCGCAGCACGGCACGATCAGAGCAGGATATCCTGCGTGCGCTTCGCTGGCTTGGACTCGACTGGGCGGAAGGTCCGGACATCGGTGGACCACACGGCCCTTATCGTCAAAGCCAGCGCAGCGATATCTATCGCAAACACATTAACCAGTTGCTGGATAGCGGACACGCATTCCGCTGCTTCTGCACAAGTGAACGCCTTGATGCGCTACGCGCTGAACAGACCGCCAACAAGCAGACGCCGGGCTATGATGGACACTGCATGCATTTGAGCAATGCTGAAGTCAGCAGCAAGATGGCCGCCGGTGAGCCCTATGTGGTTCGTATGAAAGTTCCGCAGGAAGGCGAGTGCGTATTTACCGATCGCCTGAGAGGTGAAATCCGCATCAACTGGCAGCAGATCGACATGCAGGTGCTGATGAAATCAGACAATCTGCCAACCTATCACTTTGCCAATGTGGTGGATGATCACTTGATGGGCATTACTCACGTCATTCGTGGTGAGGAGTGGATCAACTCAACGCCCAAGCACCTCTTGCTGTATCAGCACTTCGGTTGGGAGCCACCGCAGTTCTGTCATATGCCACTGCTGCGCAATCCGGACAAAAGCAAGCTGAGTAAACGCAAGAACCCCACCAGTATCAATTACTACCGTGACATGGGTTATCTGCCCGAGGCCATGGTGAATTATCTGGGCATGATGGGCTGGACCATGCCAGATGGTCGCGAGAAATTTTCCCTGCCAGAAATGGAGCAGTCGTTTGATATTGACCGCGTCTCCCTGGGTGGGCCGGTATTTGATATCGACAAACTCAACTGGTTGAACGGCAAATACATTCGTGAAGATCTCGACACCGAGACCTTCGCGGAGCTTTACGCCGAATGGGCATTTGACGCAGAGCGCCTGAAACAGGTAATTCCGCTGGTCAAAGAGCGTGTTGAACGGTTCAGCGATGTCATACCACTGGCTGGCTTTTTCCTGAGCGGTCTGCTGCCAGTGACCGAGGGTGATTTCGCGCACAAGCAGCTGGATACGGAGCAGAGCAGGGAGCTTCTGCAGTTGATGGCGTGGCAGCTGGAGCAGTTACCGCAATGGGATAAACCGGCCATCGAACAGGCCTGTCGCAGGCTGTCGGCATTCAAGGGGCTGAAGATTCGCGAGACCCTGTTTCCATTGTTCGTGGCCGTCACCGGCCGTGCGGTATCGGTTTCGGTAATCGACTCGATGGTCATACTTGGGTTGGATGTCACCCGGGCCCGCTTGCGGTACGCAGTGGAAGTGCTGGGCGGCGTCTCCAAGAAACAGGCCAAGGCACTGGAAAAAACCTTCAGGGACCTGCAGGATTTTGAGCTGCCTGAGTCTGAATAGTTTATCCGGCAAATAAGCTAAATCGGGCATTGACACAACAGAGTCCGATGCCTAAAATGCGCGGTCTCTGCAGGAAGCAGGTGTCACTTGGAAGTCCAGACACAGCTGATTCCCGTCAGAGATACCAGTAGATTTGGGGCTATAGCTCAGCTGGGAGAGCGCAACACTGGCAGTGTTGAGGTCAGCGGTTCGATCCCGCTTAGCTCCACCAAATTGAAAAGGCCGCCGTGATTTCACGGCGGCCTTTTTTTTATGGGATTGCGATCTAAAAAAACGGGGCCGAAGCCCCGTTTGATTTACTGCGGATAGTCGCGCTGTGGCGAGCCCTTGTACAGCTGCCGTGGACGTCCGATCTTATAGGCGCTGCTCAGCATCTCGTTCCAGTGTGAAATCCAGCCAGGGGTGCGGCCGAGGGCAAAAATGACTGTGAACATGCTGGTGGGTATACCAATCGCCTTAAGAATGATGCCGGAGTAGAAGTCGACGTTGGGATACAGCTTGCGATCGATGAAATACTGATCTTCCAGAGCAATCTTCTCCAGACGACGTGCAATCTTGAACAGCGGGTCGTTCTCGACACCGAGATCCGCCAGCACTTCGTCGCAGATCTTGCGCATGACGCGCGAGCGTGGATCGAAATTCTTGTAAACACGGTGACCAAAGCCCATCAGGCGGAAGGGGTCATCCTTGTCTTTGGCGCGAGCGATGAACTCTTCGATACGCGACTCGTCACCAATTTCGTTCAGCATATTCAGAACGGCCTCGTTGGCACCACCATGGGCAGGGCCCCACAGCGCCGCGATGCCTGAGGAAATACAGGCATAGGGGTTGGCACCGGTAGAGCCAGCCAGACGTACTGTTGAAGTGGAGGCGTTCTGTTCGTGATCGGCGTGCAGCAGGAAAATGACATCCATCGCCTTGGCCAGTACCGGGCTGACATTGGGCTTGTCGGCGGGTACGCCGTACATCATATGGAGGAAATTTTCTGCGTAGGACAGGGAGTTAAGCGGAGACATGTAAGGCTGGCCAATCGAATGCTTGTAAACCATGGCCGCCAGCGTCGGCATCTTGGCAATCAGGCGTATCGCTGCCAGGTGACGGTGTTCTGCATTATCTACATCCAGTCCGTCGTGATACAGTGCTGCCAGCGCACCGGTCAGGGACACCATCACAGCCATAGGATGCGCATCGCGCTGGAAGCCATCCAGAATCTTGGCGATCTGCGCGTCTACCATGGTGTGCTGAGTCACTTCAGCGACGAAGGCTTTCTTCTGCTCGTCATTGGGAAGCTCGCCTTTCAACAGCAGATAACAGGTTTCCAGATAGTCAGAGTGTTCGGCCAGCTGATCGATCGGGTAGCCGCGATGGAGAAGAACCCCCGCATCACCATCAATGTAAGTAATCGAAGACTCGGTTGAGGCGGTCGACATGAACCCGGGGTCGTAGGTGAACACACCTTTGGAGACCAGACTGCGGACGTCGATCACATCGGGACCGATATTGCCTTCCAATACGGGCAGCTCAATCGCATCCTGGCTGTTTGCCAGTGTCAAGCGGGCTTTTTTTTCACTCATATTGTACTCCTGACTGATAAACTTCCAGTTGCCGGCATCACAGGGCGGCCCGGGCCGCTCTACGGTCCGATCCGATCATGGAATCCTGAATTCGTATATTGAGTCGAGCAGGGGGCCAGCGATAAAGCCGCTACTGTACCACAAAATATCTGCTGTTTGCCTCACCGGAAATGTAAAAATATCAAGTTGACAAAATGCTGTCACATTCATGCGTGCTACTGAGGTGATTGGCTGCCAATTTATTGTATTCGCAACACTATAGGACTATACTCAGCGGCCGAATCTCCGATACCGACCCATCGTATCGAGATCGAACGAAGCGCCTGAACAAGCTCAACTTTTAGTGTGTCTTGTCCAGACTCTCCGGAGGTTGATCAGTGCAGCATCGTAACATCAGGCACTGATTGTTCTAACTAACGTGCCCTTTGTACGGGCCCAACTAGAATTGGCTACCAGTGAAAGACAACAGACCTGTAAATCTCGACCTGACCAAATTCCGTTTTCCTCTTCCGGCTATTACGTCGATCCTGCATCGTATCTCGGGCGTACTGATTTTTGTTGGTACAGCTGTGCTGCTTTGGATGCTCTCTGAATCACTTGCCTCGGCGCAGGGATTCGGGCGTATCGCTGAATTGCTGACGGCCCCTCACGCCAAATTCATTGTATGGGTGATCCTCTCGGGGCTGCTGTACCACCTGATCGCCGGTATCCGCCACCTTTTGATGGATGTCGGCATCGGTGAAACACTGCAGGGTGGACGCCAGGGTGCCGTGATGATCGTAGTGTTCTCGGTAATCAGTATTGTGTTGGCAGGAGTCTGGGTATGGTAAAGCGAGTCAACAGTGCGACCAATGTGGGTCGCAACGGCCTTCATGACTGGGTCATTCAACGTTTCAGCGCAATCATTCTGGCGGCATATACAATAGTGTTGCTGGGCTGGATGATCATGACGCCTGACATCGATTACGCCGCGTGGTCAGCGCTGTTTCAGACGACCTGGATGCGCATTTTCAGTCTGCTGGCCCTGATTTCACTCTGCGCTCACGCGTGGGTTGGTATGTGGACCATTGCGACAGACTACCTGACGTCAATGACTTTTGGTGGCGCGGCAACCGCAGTACGCCTGTTGTTTCAGGCCGGCTGCGTGATCCTGATATTCATTTACCTCGTTTGGGGTATCCAGATTCTGTGGGGACTATAAATGAGCGGTATGCGTACAATTTCATTTGATGCTGTCATTGTGGGCGGTGGTGGTGCCGGTATGCGTGCTGCACTGCAGCTGTCCCAGTCCGGCTACAAAACTGCCGTGATCAGCAAAGTCTTCCCGACGCGCTCTCACACTGTTTCGGCGCAGGGCGGTATCACCTGTGCAATTGCCAGTGCAGACCCGAACGACGATTGGCGCTGGCACATGTATGACACGGTCAAGGGTTCCGACTATATCGGCGATCAGGAAGCCATTGAGTACATGTGCAGTGAAGGCCCCCAGACCGTGTTCGAACTTGAGCATATGGGGCTGCCCTTTTCCCGAACAGAAAATGGCCGTATCTATCAGCGGCCGTTCGGTGGTCAGTCCAAGGATTTTGGCAAGGGCGGACAGGCTGCCCGTACCTGTGCAGCTGCTGACCGTACCGGTCACGCGCTGCTGCACGCTCTGTATCAGGGCAACCTGAAGAACAAAACGGTGTTCTTCAATGAGTGGTACGCGGTAGATCTGGTGCGCAATCAGGATGGCGTCATTGTTGGCGTTATCGCGATCTGTATCGAAACAGGTGAGACAGTCTACGTCGCTTCCAAAGCAACCGTGCTGGCAACAGGTGGTGCAGGCCGTATTTACGCGTCGACCACTAACGCCCTGATCAATACCGGTGATGGTATCGGTATGGCGCTGCGTGCCGGTTATCCGGTACAGGATATGGAAATGTGGCAATTCCACCCGACGGGTATTCATGGTGCCGGCACGCTGGTAACCGAAGGCTGTCGTGGTGAGGGTGGATACCTGATCAACAAGGACGGCGAACGCTTTATGGAGCGTTACGCACCGAACGCCAAAGACCTGGCGGGACGCGACGTAGTGGCGCGCTCCATGATACAGGAAATCATTGCTGGCAAAGGTTGTGGCCCCAATGGTGACCACGTACTGCTGAAGCTGGATCACCTGGGCGAAAAGGTGTTGAACGAGAAGCTGCCAGGCATCCTGGAACTGTCCAGAACCTTTGCGCACGTCGATCCGGTCAAGGAACCGATTCCGGTTATCCCGACCTGCCATTACATGATGGGTGGTATCGCTACCAATATTCATGGTCAGGCGATCGCACAGAACGAAGCTGGCGAAGATGTCCAGATCCCAGGTCTGTTCGCGGTGGGCGAAGTAGCCTGCGTTTCCGTACACGGCGCCAACCGTCTGGGCGGCAACTCATTGCTGGACCTGGTGGTATTCGGTCGTGCAGCAGGCAAGCACATTGAATCCATGCTGGGGCAGGGTATTGAGTACCGACGCGCGTCAGAATCAGATATTGAACAGTCCATGGCGCGTCTGAATCGTCTTAATAACAGCACCGATGGCGAAAGCGTGTCCAAGCTCCGAGGCGAACTGCAGAGCATCATGCAGAACCACTTTGGCGTGTTCCGCACGGGCGACTTCATGAAGGAAGGCGTGCAGAAGCTGGAAGGACTGCGTGGACGAATTGCCAATGTAAAACTCGAAGACAAAAGCAACGCCTTCAATACAGCACGAATTGAAGCGCTTGAGCTGGAAAACCTGTTCGAAGTTGCTGAAGCGACCGCGCTGGCAGCCGAAGCTCGAACAGAAAGTCGCGGCGCACATGCTCGCGAAGATTTCCAGGAGCGAGATGACGATAACTGGCTGTGTCACTCGATGTACCACCCGACACAACGCAGTGTGACAAAACGCGCTGTGAATTTTGCGCCCAAGACGGTGGAAAAATTCGAGCCCAAGGTCCGTACTTATTAAATCCGTTAATCTAGAGAAGGTGATTTAACGTGTTAGTCAGTGTTTATCGCTACAACCCGGAAACTGATGATAAGCCATCCATGCGCGAGTATCAGATCGAGCTGCCGGAAGGTCGTGACCTGATGGTGCTCGACGTACTGTCGATGATCAAAGAGCAGGATCCTTCAATTGCTTACCGACGTTCCTGTCGCGAAGGCGTCTGCGGTTCTGACGGTATGAACATCAACGGCACCAATGGCCTGGCATGTATCACACCGGTATCGGCAGTGGCTAAAGGCGGCAAGCTGGTGCTGCGTCCTCTGCCTGGTCTGCCCGTAGTTCGCGACCTGGTTGTTGACATGACCATCTTCTACAAGCAGTTTGAAAAGGTTCAGCCCTTCCTGATCAACGATACGCCGGCGCCTGCCATTGAACGTCTGCAAAGCCCGGAAGACCGTGCCAAACTCGACGGCCTGTACGAATGTATCCTGTGCGCCTGCTGCAGCACCAGCTGTCCTTCTTTCTGGTGGAACCCCGACAAATTCATCGGGCCTGCCGGACTGCTGCAAGCATACCGGTTCCTGGCCGATAGCCGTGACACTGCCACCGAAGAACGTCTGGCTGGACTGGAAGACCCATTCAGCGTGTTCCGCTGTCGAGGCATCATGAATTGTGTGGCTGTCTGCCCCAAGGGTCTTAACCCGACCAAGGCGATCGGTCACATTCGTCACATGCTGTTGCAGCGGGCAAGCTAAGACCAAGGAAATTTTTGTGAGGCGACTGGCAACGCCGCTCACGAGGCGGTGATTGATTGCGGTGGCCCTGTAACCCCGGGAAGAATAATATGCATGACAGCATAATGGAGTTGATGTGGAGCACTGGCCATTTATCCGGTGGCAATGCTGAGTATGTCGAACAGCTTTATGATCAATACCTGAAAGATCCTGAACAGGTCCCTGCCGAGTGGCGCAGTTATTTCGACTCGCTGCCCCGGATAGCAGAGCAGTCGCCTGCCGATGTATCACATCGTGAGATTCAGGCCTACTTCAAACGGCTGGGCAAAACCAGTCGCTTCATGCCGGTACTGAGCAACGATGTTGTTGTAAATTCCGAACATGAAAACAAACAGGTTCAGGTACTGCACCTGATCAGCTCCTACCGCGTCCGTGGTCACCAGAAAGCGGCGCTTGACCCCCTGTCACTGATGCATCGCGAACGCGTGCCAGACCTGGAGCTCGACTTTCACAATCTTTCACCCGCTGATTACTCCACAGTCTTTCAGACCGGCTCTCTGCATATCAATCGCGACACCGCCTCACTGCGCGAAATTGTTGAAGCGCTGGAGAATATTTACTGCGGGTCTATCGGCTATGAGTTCATGCATATTGTCGATCTTGCGCAGAAGCAGTGGATTCAAAAACGCATTGAACCCAAACTCGGCAATCCGGGTTTCCCCAATGAAGTAAAGCGACACCTGCTGGAGCGACTCAGCGCAGCTGAGGGCCTTGAAAAGCATCTGGACTCCAAGTACCCGGGCACGAAACGCTTTGGCCTTGAAGGCGGCGAAAGCCTGATTCCGCTGGTCGATGAACTGATTCAGCGTGCCGGCAGCTACGGCGTCAAGGAAGTTGTCATCGGCATGGCTCACCGTGGCCGCCTGAATATGCTGGTGAACATTCTAGGCAAGAACCCGGCTGACCTGTTCAGTGAGTTCGAAGGCCGCGCCAAGTACAAGAGCTCAGGCGATGTAAAATACCATCAGGGCTTTTCGTCCAACATCATGACGCCTGGCGGCGAAGTGCATCTGGCAATGGCATTTAACCCTTCGCACCTGGAAATTGTTTCTCCGGTTATCGAAGGCTCCGTTCGTGCCCGTCAGGACCGACGCAAAGACAATCTGGGCCACGCTGTAATTCCGCTCAGCATCCACGGTGATGCAGCTTTTGCAGGCCAGGGTGTGGTCATGGAAACTTTCCAGATGTCCAAGACCCGGGCATATGGTACAGGTGGCACGGTACATATCATCATCAACAACCAGGTGGGCTTCACCACAAGCCGCCAGGACGATGCCCGCTCAACAGAGTATTGTACCGATGTAGCCAAAATGGTTCAGGCGCCAATCTTCCACGTTAATGCGGATGATCCTGAGGCGGTGCTGTTCGTCACTCAGCTGGCACTTGATTTCCGTTATGAGTTCAAAAAGGATGTGGTCATCGATCTGGTCTGTTATCGTCGTCGCGGCCATAACGAAACAGACGAGCCCTCGTCAACTCAGCCACTGATGTATCACAAGATTCGCAAGCACCAGACTACGCGCGCGCTGTATGCAGAACGTCTTATCAGTGACAAGCTGGTGACCGAGAAAGAAGTCGACGAGCTCAATGCATCGTACCGTAATGCACTGGACACCGGCGAACACGTAGTGAAGAGCCTTGTAAAAGAGCCCAACGTCGAAATGTTCGTCGACTGGAACCCTTACCTGGGTCACACCTGGACGCCGCATTTTAATACCAGCATCAAGCTTGAGTCGCTGGAAGCACTGGCACGCAAGATTACCAGTCTGCCTGAAAATCTGAATCTGCACCGTCAGGTACAGAAAATCGTCGACGACCGCAGCAAGATGGCTTCCGGCGAGATCCCGGTTGACTGGGGTTTTGCTGAGACACTGGCATACGCCAGCATTCTCACGACCGGCAATCGGGTCCGAATTACCGGGCAGGATGTTGGACGTGGCACCTTCTCGCATCGCCATGCGGTACTGCGTGATCAGAACACCGAAGAAGAGTACATTCCGCTTCGCAGCCTGGTTGCAGACCCCAAGATGTTCTGTATCTACGACTCACTGCTGTCCGAAGAAGCTGTGCTGGCTTTTGAGTACGGTTACGCGACGACCACCCCTAATGCGCTGGTTGTCTGGGAAGCCCAGTTTGGCGACTTTGCGAACTCGGCGCAGGTTGTTATCGACCAGTTCATTACCAGTGGCGAGCACAAGTGGCAGCGCCTGTGCGGCCTGACCATGCTGTTGCCGCACGGCTACGAAGGACAGGGCCCTGAGCATTCATCAGCTCGTCTGGAACGCTTCCTGCAACTTTGTGCGGAACACAATATCCAGGTCTGCCTGCCGACCACCTCAGCCCAGGTCTTCCACATGCTGAGACGTCAGGTCCTGTGTCCGCTGCGCAAGCCATTGATTGTGATGTCGCCCAAGAGTCTGTTGCGTCACAAAGAAACCACAGCAACGCTTGAAGAGCTGGCAAACGGCAGCTTCCAGGTAGTCATCGGTGAAACCGACGAAGATATCAAGCCTGACAACGTTGAGCGCGTAATACTCTGCTCCGGCAAAGTTTACTACGACCTGCGAGCAGAGCGTCGCAAGCGTGAATTGACCAATATCGCAATCATCCGTCTCGAACAGCTTTACCCGTTCCCGGAAGATGATCTGCGCGCCGAAATGAAAAAGTACGAGAACGTTAGCGATGTTGTCTGGTGTCAGGAGGAGCCCATGAACCAGGGAGCCTGGTACTCCAGCCAGCACCACATGCGTAATGTCATACAGTCTCTTGGCTCGTCTGTGTCATTGCGCTATGCAGGCCGTGAGGCATCGGCAGCGGCTGCAGCCGGTTATCCAGAATTGCACATGCAACAGCTCAATGCATTTCTGGAGCAAGCACTGGGACCAAAGGAATAACTTTTAAACAAATAGTGATGACACCGAACAGTGTAAGGAATCAACATGTCTATTGAGATCAAAGCACCGCAACTGCCCGAATCCGTGCCAGACGGCACCATTGCAAGCTGGCACAAGAAAGTCGGTGATGCTGTCAAACGTGACGAGCTGCTGGTCGACATCGAGACTGACAAAGTCGTAATCGAAGTCGTGGCACCAGCTGATGGCGTCCTGGAAAAAATCATCAAGGACTCTGGCGATACTATCGTCAGCAATGAAATCATCGCCACGATCAAGGAAGGCGCGGCTGCTGATGACAAGTCCTCAAGTGCAGACAGCAAGTCATCAGACAAGTCGTCTGACAAAAAATCAGAATCGGCATCTGAGGCCAAATCTGACGATAAACAGGATGGCGAAACGCCTGCCCTGAGTCCGGCTGCCAAGAAACTTGCCGAAGAGCACGGCCTGAAAGCTGGTCAGATCAGCGGTACTGGCAAAGATGGTCGAATTACCAAAGAAGATGTGCTGAACGCGATCGAGAAGGGAGACAAACAGTCGAGCTCCAGTTCCGAGTCAAGCAGCAAGGCTGCTGCACCGACTACCGATGGCTCATCTGGCCGCGTTGAAGAGCGTGTACCCATGAGCCGCCTGCGCGCCAAAGTGGCGGAGCGTCTGCTACAGGCATCGCAGTCCACTGCCATGTTGACCACCTTCAATGAGGTCAATATGAAGCCGGTTATGGACCTGCGCTCGCGCTACAAAGACCAGTTTGAGAAAGCGCATGATGGTGTGCGTCTCGGCTTCATGTCCTTCTTCGTGCGTGCCAGTGTGGAAGCGCTGAAGCGTTACCCCGCCGTCAATGCCTCCATCGATGGCAACGACATCGTATATCACGGTTACCAGGACATCGGCGTTGCAGTTTCGTCTCCGCGCGGACTGGTAGTTCCGGTGCTGCGCAACGCAGACCACATGGGTCTGGCACAAGTCGAGGCAAAAATCCGTGAGTTTGGTAACAAGGCGCAGGACGGCAAGCTGTCCATCGACGAAATGACTGGCGGTACATTCACCATCTCCAACGGTGGTGTTTTTGGTTCGCTGCTGTCGACTCCGATCCTGAACCCACCACAAACTGCGATTCTGGGCATGCACAAGATCCAGGAGCGCCCGATGGCTGTGAACGGCAAGGTCGAGATTCTGCCGATGATGTACCTGGCACTTTCTTACGACCACCGAATGATAGATGGTAAAGAAGCAGTGCAGTTCCTGGTGACCATCAAGGAATTGCTGGAAGATCCAGCACGCATTTTGCTGGAGATCTGATAGCCAGGTTTAAACGGAGCAATGACTCCAGACCGTACCAAGATGAGCCACAGCCACAACTACGCTGTGGCTCATGCTTTTAACGAGACTGTAATCGAGAGTGACTCTGGGCAGGGAATATTATGAGTAAAAAATATGATGTAGTGGTTATCGGAGCGGGACCTGCAGGGTACGTTGCGGCCATCCGAAGCGCGCAGCTTGGTTTAAAAACCGCTTGCGTGGAGAAATGGCACGATGACAAAAACGATGCCGTTTATGGCGGTACCTGCCTGAACGTAGGCTGTATCCCATCCAAGGCATTGCTTGACTCATCACACAAATATGCCGAAGCCAAAAAAGACTTTGAAGTACATGGCATCAAGGTCAGCAAAGTGGACATTGACGTGCCCGCCATGATCGAGCGCAAAGCCAAAATCGTGAAACAGCTGACTCAGGGCGTGCGTGGCCTGTTCATGGCCAACAAGGTCGATGGTATACAGGGCACGGGCAAACTGCTGAAAGGCAAAAAGGTTGAAGTGACCGCTGCTGACGGCAGTACTCAGACACTGGAGGCCGACAACGTAATTCTGGCGGCCGGTTCACAGCCAATTGACATCCCGCCAGCCCCGGTTGATGACGAAGTCATTGTGAACTCCACCGGTGCCCTGGAGTTTCAGTCCGTACCAAAACGCCTTGGTGTCATTGGCGCTGGGGTGATCGGCCTGGAACTGGGTAGTGTCTGGTCGCGACTGGGTTCCGAGGTGGTTGTTTTCGAAGCACTCGAAACCTTTTTGCCAGCCGTAGATGAACAGGTTGCCAAGGAAGCCAAAAAGGTCTTCGAGAAGCAGGGTCTGGATATCAAGCTCGGCGCCAAAGTGGCCAGCACCAAAGTATCTGGCAAGGGCAAGAACAAGACGGTCAAGGTTACCTACAACAATGCTGATGGCGAACAGGAAGCAGAGTTCGACAAACTGATTGTTGCCGTCGGCCGCAAACCTTACAGCAAAGGCCTGCTGGCTGACGATTGCGGCGTTGAAATTGACGACCGCGGATTTGTCAAAGTAGACGAGACCTGTGCGACATCTGTACCCGGTGTTTATGCCACTGGCGACCTGGTGCGTGGCCCAATGCTGGCACACAAAGGTTCTGAAGAAGGTGTGATGGTTGCAGAGCGTATCGCCGGCAAGAAAACCCAGGTGAACTACGACCTGGTGCCATTTGTCATTTATACCCACCCTGAAATTGCGTGGGTTGGTAAAACCGAACAGCAGCTGAAGGAAGAGGGCGTTGAATACAATGTCGGCACGTTCCCGTTCAGCATCAACGGCCGTGCCATGGCTGCCAATGAGTCTGCGGGTCTGGTCAAGCTGATTGCCCACGCCAAAACGGACCGCGTTCTCGGTGCCCACATCATTGGCCCGAGCGCCGCTGATCTGGTTCAGCAGGTTGCCATCGCAATGGAGTTCAGTGCCAGTGCGGAAGACCTTGGCCTGACCATGTTTTCACACCCGACATTGTCGGAAGCAGTACACGAAGCAGCGCTGGCTGTCGGTGGACACGCCATTCATGCTGCCAACAAACGCAAGCGCAGTTGATTCATGCGCGTTTGACTATAGAGGACCAATAGAATGAATCTACACGAGTATCAAGGAAAGCAGCTTTTTGCGGAATACGGTCTGCCTGTTTCCAAGGGCTTCGCCGTTGACACAGCAGATGCTGCCGCAGAAGCCTGCGACAAAATTGGCGGTGACATGTGGGTGGTAAAGGCCCAGGTGCACGCCGGCGGTCGTGGTAAGGCCGGTGGAGTAAAACTGGTAAAGAGCCGCGATGACGCTAAAGCATTCGCCGAGCAGTGGCTGGGTAAACGTCTGGTCACTTACCAGACAGATGCAAACGGCCAGCCTGTCAGCAAGATTCTGGTTGAATCCTGCACCGATATCGACAAAGAGCTGTACCTCGGTGCCGTCGTCGACAGAGCGTCACGTCGCATTGTATTTATGGCATCCACTGAGGGTGGTGTTGAAATCGAGAAGGTTGCTCACGAAACGCCAGAGAAGATCATTAAGGCAACAATTGATCCTCTCGTTGGCCCCATGCCGTTCCAGGGTCGTGAACTTGCCTTCAAACTGGGGCTGACAGGTGATCAGATCAAGCAGTTCACCAAGATCTTCATGGGCCTCGGTCAGTTGTTTAAAGACTACGACCTGGCACTGCTCGAGATCAACCCGCTGGTTATCAAAACTGATGGAAATCTGCACTGCCTCGATGCCAAGATCAATATCGATGGCAACGCCATGTATCGTCAGCCAAAACTGCGCGAAATGCATGACCCTTCTCAGGACGATCCACGTGAAGCGCATGCTGCGAGCCACGAGCTGAATTACGTTGCGCTGGACGGCAATATCGGCTGCATGGTCAACGGTGCCGGCCTTGCAATGGGTACCATGGACATCGTGAATCTGCACGGCGGCAAGCCTGCCAACTTCCTGGATGTGGGCGGTGGCGCAACCAAAGAGCGTGTTTCCGAAGCATTCAAAATCATCCTTTCTGACGATAATGTCAAAGCCGTTCTGGTAAACATTTTTGGCGGTATCGTGCGCTGCGACATGATCGCGGAAGGCATCATCGGCGCGGTCAAGGAAGTAGGCGTCAAGGTGCCGGTTGTGGTTCGACTGGAAGGTAATAATGCGGACGTCGGCGCCAAGGTGCTGAAGGATAGCGGACTGAATATTATCGCGGCGAAAAGTCTGACCGATGCTGCCCAACAGGTAGTCAAGGCCGCGGAGGGTAAATAATGAGCATTCTGATTAACAAAGATACCAAAGTCATTTGCCAGGGCTTCACTGGCTCACAGGGTACCTTCCATTCCGAGCAGGCGATTGCCTACGGCACTAAAATGGTAGGTGGCGTCACACCAGGCAAGGGTGGCAGCACTCATCTGGGCCTGCCGGTATTCAATACTGTGCAGGAAGCGATTGATGCAACAGGCGCCGACGCCAGTGTGATCTACGTTCCGGCTCCTTTCTGTAAGGATTCCATCCTTGAAGCCGCCAACGCGGGCATCAAGCTGATCGTCTGTATTACGGAAGGCATTCCGACGCTAGACATGCTCGATGTTAAAGTACGCTGCGATGAGCTGGGTGTGCGTCTGATTGGCCCTAACTGTCCCGGCGTCATTACCCCCGGCGAATGCAAGATCGGCATCATGCCCGGTCACATCCACAAACCGGGTAAAGTCGGTATCGTTTCACGCTCCGGCACCCTGACATATGAAGCTGTCAAACAGACTACTGACCATGGGTTTGGCCAGTCTTCCTGCGTAGGAATCGGTGGCGACCCGATCCCAGGCTCCAACTTTATCGACATCCTGGCCATGTTCGAGAAAGATCCAGCGACCGAAGCTATCGTGATGATCGGTGAGATTGGCGGTAGTGCAGAAGAGGAAGCTGCTGCCTATATCAAAGCCAACGTCACCAAGCCGGTGGTTTCCTACATTGCTGGTGTGACCGCCCCCCCCGGAAAGCGCATGGGCCACGCCGGTGCCATTATCTCCGGTGGCAAGGGCACGGCTGACGAGAAATTTGCCGCTCTGCAGGATGCAGGCGTTAAAACTGTCCGCAGTCTGGCCGATATCGGTGATGCACTGAAGGAAGTAACAGGCTGGTAAGTGACGAGTGCACGGTTCATGTGCGTATTTTGCGCGCATGAACCATCAGTGCGCACGATACCGCGTGAACCGAAAAAATTCTCATTTGAGAGGTTCAAAAATTCAAACGGGTTGTGTTAGTCTTGACGACATAATTCGGCAGGGAGCTCTGAATTTACGGTAAGTTGCAGGATCTGGATCACATCTGTTACGCAATTCTACAATCATTTAATGAGTGTGTAGATTCGTAACTGTTTGGCCCGATAATTGCTCGTCTTTACCGGTTTAAAGGATTGCTGTTTAGAAGATCGTTGTTTGGATGGTAAACCCTTACCCGGAAAAGCACGATAGATAAGAAGTCACATCCGGTGTTGCAATCGGAGTGTTTAATACAATAACAGGATGGCACATGAAAAACCGTCGATTATATTCAAAGGTTCTGGCACCACTGGCCTCGCTGCTGGTGATCGGAACAGCCCTCGCTCAGGACGTTGATACCAGCGCCATTGAGCAGGCTCAGAGTGTTGTAGGTGAGACTAACAGTGCGGCAGCTGAGTCTCAGGAACGAATCAACCGTCTGTCGAACTCGGCCAGTTCTCTGTTCGAAGAATTCAAAACGGAAAGTGATAACCTGGAAGCTCTGCTGGTCTTGAATGCCAACTGGCGTCGACAGATAGCGATCCAGGAAGACCAACTGGAGACAATCTCCGAGTCCATCGCCGAAGTGCGTAATGTGACCCAGGAACTGCCTCTGCTGATGAGCCGCATGATCGCAAGTATCGAGCAGTTCATCGAATTGGACATCCCCTTCCACCTGGAACAGCGCCGCGCCCGGATACAGTTCGTCCGCGATGCAATCGATGATCCAAACGTCTCTACCGCCGAGCGCTTCCGTCAGATCCTGGTGCTGTATCAGACAGAAAACGCGTATGGACGCACCCACGAAACCTATTCTGCCACTCTCGACCTGGATGGCGTCCCAACTGACGTTGACATGTTGCGTGTTGGTCGAATTGCACTGACCTATCAAACCAAGGACCGCACCCGCACAGGGGCGTGGGACTCAGAGTCACGTCAGTGGGTAACGCTGGAAGATGGCGCGTACCGCAATGCCATCCGTGACGCAATCAACGTCTCTAGCGGCCTGATTGCGCCAGAAATTTTTGAATTACCAATCGTTGCGCCGGAGTAAGCACAGTGAAGAAGAATATAATTAAATTAGCAGGCATTTCTCTTACGGGCATGTTCCTTGCCGTATCGACTCAGGCGTTCGCACAGGAAACGGCAGGCAGCTTGACAGAACTTCTCCGTAATGTAGAAGAAAATCGAGTACTGGAATCCCAGGAAGCCCGTCAACGCGAGCAGCGATTCCAGCAGGAAGTTAACCAGCAGCAGCAGATTCTTGAAGAAACTCGCCAGCGAATTTCAGAAGAAGAAGCTGAAAACACTCGTCTGGAAGGTGTATTCGATGAAAACCGTACACTGCTGGCCGAGCGTCGTGCACAACTGAATGAAGTACGCGCCAACCTCAACGAACTGCTGGGTACCATTCAGGGCGTTGCAGGTGACTTCCGCAGCGTGTTCGAAACCTCTCTGGTAAGCGCCCAGTATCCTGGTCGTACCGAGTTCCTTGACTCCTTCATCGAGCGCGTAGCCAGTGACACCGAACAGGTGCGTGTTGATGAAATCGAGCGTTTCTGGTTCTACATGCAGCAGGAGCTGGTTGAATCCGGCCGTGTTGTGCAGTACGAAGGCCAGGTTGGTCTGCCATCAGGCGACCAGGAGAATCGAGTCATAACTCGAATCGGTACCTTCAATTCCATTGCCAATGGTGATTACCTGTCTTACAACGCAGACGTCGATCACCTCCAGGTGCTGCCGCGTCAGCCAGCTGGTGACATCGTCGCAAACGCCGTTGAGCTGGAAAATGCCGAAAGCGGCATCCACAAGGTGGGCATTGACCCAACGGGTGCTCAGGGCGGCAGTCTGATGGCTAACCTGATCAACTTCCCGACAGTGTCCGAACAGGTTCGTCAGAACTCTGGTGAAATCGGTTTTGCCATCATCGGCATTGGTATCATCGCCATCCTGGTTGGTCTGGTCCGTTCCTTCCAGCTCACACTGGTTTCAGCCAAAGTGAATGCCCAGGTTAAATCCGACAAGGCCAACAAGAACAACCCACTGGGTCGTGTTTTGATGGTAGCCGAGTCCAACCCGAACGTTGACACCGAAACTCTGGAACTGAAACTGGGTGAAGCCATCCTGCAGGAAACTCCGGCACTGGAGCGTTTCCTGACCTTCATCAAGATCATCTCCGCCATCGCCCCTCTGATGGGTCTGTTGGGTACGGTTACCGGTATGATTCAGGTGTTCCAGCAGATCACCGTTTACGGTGCTGGTGACCCGACTATCATGGCCGGTGGTATCTCCATGGCCCTGATGACAACAGTACTGGGTATCACGGTCGCCATCCCGACCATCCTGATGCACACCTGGGTTAAGAGCAAGAGTGACCGTATCATCCACATTCTGGAAGAACAGGCCACTGGTATCATCGCTCGTAAGGCCGAAGCTTCTGGCAACAAAGCTCAGGCTTAAGGGGAGACAGCATGTATTTTGCACTGCTCGACTTATCTGATGCGATCTCGGACTTCATGGCCAGGGGAGGCGGTGTTCTCTGGATCATCGGCATACTTTTGCTGGTCATGTGGTGCCTGATCTTCGAGCGGCTATGGTACCTGCATTCCACCCACGCCAAGAGGGTGAAACACACCCTCGCGGCCTGGGCGGGTCGCTCTGATACCAAATCCTGGAAGGCCCAGCAGATTCGGAACATGATGGTGTCGCAGATCTCTCTGGACCTGCGTTCCACCATGCCAATCATCGAAACCCTGGTTGTGGTGTGTCCACTGCTCGGGCTGCTCGGCACGGTAACGGGTATGATCGAAGTGTTCTACGTTATGGCTCTGACCGGTGGCGGCGACGCCAAATCAATGGCGGGTGGTGTCTCCAAGGCAACCATTCCGACCATGGCAGGCATGGTAGGGGCACTTTCCGGCATCTTCGCCAGTAACTGGCTGAAGTCCCGAATCGATCGCGACCTGGAACTTCTCGAAGACCATATGGCCTAATTATCACTAGATACTGAATAAAGGCACAATAATGAAAACAGGTTTGATGAAGAAAAGGGATGATGAGAACACCGGGGAGATTGACCTTACCCCGATGCTCGACGTGGTATTCATCCTGCTCATCTTCTTTATTGTCACCTCGGTGTTTATTACTGAGGCGGGCATTGAGGTGGTGAAGCCGGAAGCGTCAACTGCCGAACCACGCTCCAAGGACCTGATCCTGATTGCGATTAGCAATGATGGTCAGATCTGGATTGATGGTGAGCAAATAGATCCGCGATTTATCCGGTCTCGTTTTGAGAGACGTCTGGCTGAAACGCCAAACGCCTCGGTCGTAATTCAAGGCGACCGCACTGCTCAGAATGAGCATGTCATGACCATTATGCGAGCGGCACGCGATGCGCAGATAGCATCCGTCGCCATATCTACGGAGAACTAGAAGATGAGTATACTTCGATGGGTAGTCTCTCTTGGACTGGCGGGTCTTGTGACACTGGGTCTGTTCTATTTCATGCAGGCGCTGATTGCGACCGGCGGTGAACTGGAACAGAACACCAATGTGATTCGTATCGTGGACGCGACCATGCCGGAAATCGAAATGGAAGTGATCCGGGATGTTGAACCGCCTGAAGAAATCGAGCAACCGCCTGAAGATACACCTCCGCCACCAGATCGCAATATCGATATGGACGGCGGCGGCGATCTGAACATCGCTCGCGAGAACGTCAATGTTGATATCGGTCTTGATATCGGTGCTGCCGGTCTCAGCGCTACAGATGGTGAAATGTTGCCGCTGGTAAACATTCAGCCACAGTATCCGACACGTGCCGCACAGCGCGGTATCGAAGGTTGGTGTCAGGTTTCGTTTACCGTTACTGAAACCGGTGGCGTTCGTGATGTTGTGGTTGTCGACGCAGAGCCTCGCGGCATGTTCGACTCAGCATCCATCCGTGCCGCTGAGCGTTTCCGCTTTCAGCCTCGTGTTGTGAATGGTGAGGCGGTAGAAGTACCAAACGTTCAGTACGTGTTCCGCTTTGAGCTGGAGGAGTAAGAGAATGAGTGCAGTAAATACAATTCTCCGATCCGCCATGATGGCTGCCTTCCTGGCGACTTCTGCGTCTGTCGGCACCATGATGCTGGCTACGCCTGCTTATGCGCAGGAAGAAGAAGATGGCCCGCGTGAACCACCACCCACTCGTCGTTCAGACACCTTGAGCGATCGTGTGTACCGTGTGATCGCTGAAGTGCAGGAATTGATGAACCCGACCGAAGAGGGCGTACAGCCTGATCTGGAAGCCGCCAAGCGTGAACTGGACTCATTGAATGAGCGCTATGACACGCTGAACGACTTCGAGAAGGCCACCATGCTGAACTTCTACACCAACTACTATCTTGGTGTGGATGATATTGCGAACGCATTGGCGACGTTTGAACGCATCCTCACAATCGAGGACCTGCGTCCGGAGCAGCGTCTGCGCACACTGCAGTCTCTGGGTCAGCTCTACGCCGTCGAAGAACGGTATGAAGATGCGATTCGTACACTGGAACAGTGGCGCGAACTGTCAGCTGAAGAAAACGCGACGGTTTACAACGTACTGGCACAGTCTCACTACAACCTGCAGCAGTTCCCGCAGTCGATTGAATATCTGCTGAGCTATATGGATATGCTGCGGGCAGAGGGTCGCGAAATTGCGCGCAATATCTATACCTTTCTGAATGCCATGTACATTGAACTGGAAGACTATGAGTCGGCACTGGATGTCACCAAAACGCTGGTAGCGCTGTTTGATGAAGGTGCTGACTGGCGTAATCTGGCAGCCATCTATGGCTTCCTGGATCGTGAAGCACAGCGTATCCAGACCATGGAACTTGCCTACGTGAAGGGTTATCTGGAAAGCGAAGCTGAGTTCATGAACCTGGCTCAGTCTCTTGCGGGTCTGGATGCGCCGATTCGTGGCATCGAGATTCTGGAAGACGGTATCGAACAGGGTATCGTCGAGGAGAACGGAGATAACCTGCGCCGACTGACTCAGATGTACATTATCGCATCCGAGTTTGAAGCGGCAGTAGAACCTGCAGAGCGTCTGGTTGAAATCGTCGATGATGGCGAAGCCTGGGATTACCTTGGCTATATCCATCTGATGAACCGTGACTATGCCAGCGCTGTGGAAGCCATGCAGACCGCTCTTGATCGTGGCGGCCTTGAGAACACTGGTGACGTCCAGCTGTCTCTGGCGCGAGCCCTGGTAGAGCTGGATCGTTATGACGAAGCCCTGACAGCCGCGCAACGTGCACAGCAAATGGGTGCCAACAATGCTGGTCAGTTTGTATCGTTCGTTGAAAGCTCAAAGGCGCGCTATGAAGCGCTACAGGAGCAGAAAGAACGCGCAATCGAATACTACCAGTCTTGAAATCGGGGCCACTGGCCCCCATAAAAAGCCCGGACACCGAAAGGTCTCCGGGCTTTTTTGTTTCTGGGCTCTACCTACTTCACGCGGGTAGTTGCCAAGATTACCAGGCGCGAGGCGGCCAGAGACCAGACACTGATTAATAGAATTCAAAACAGCAGAGGTTTGTTGCATGACAACAGATATGAAAAAGGAAACGCGTGGATTTGAAACCGAAGCCAAGCAGCTACTGAAGCTGATGATCCACTCGCTGTACAGCAATAAGGAAGTATTCCTGCGCGAGTTGATTTCAAATGCATCGGATGCTGCAGACAAGCTGCGCTTTCAGGCCTTGTCCAATCCCGACATTTACGAGGGTGATACCGACCTGAGGGTGTTGATAGACTTTGACAAGGATGCGGGCACCATCACCATCAGCGACAACGGCATCGGCATGGATCGCGAAGACGTGATCAGCAACCTAGGCACTATCGCGAGGTCTGGCACTGCCCAGTTTCTTCAGTCCCTTAGCGGCGACCAAAAGAAAGACTCCCAGTTAATTGGCCAGTTTGGTGTGGGTTTCTATTCAGCATTCATTGTTGCCAACGAAGTTGAAGTCATCACACGCAAGGCTGGCACAGCCGCCACCGACGCCGTGCGCTGGGTCTCAGCAGGGGAGTCCGATTATTCCATAGAGGCTACTGAGAAAGCTGGACGCGGTACCACCGTTATACTGAAGCTGCGCGATGACTCCAAGGACTTCGCAGACGCCTATCGTATCCGCCAGGTGGTCAAGAAATACGCGGATCATATCGCCATACCGGTATTGCTGCCCAAGCAGAACTTCGACGATAAAGATGATGAAAAATCCGCTGAGGCGCCGGAATATGAAGCGGTCAACGATGCCAAGGCTCTTTGGACACGCCCAAGGACGCAGGTAAGCGATGATGAATACGTTGAATTCTATAAACACGTCTCACACGACTACGAAAAGCCACTAAGCTGGAGCCACAACAAGGTAGAAGGCAAACTGGAATACACCAGTCTGCTGTATCTTCCTGCAAGAGCGCCGTTTGACCTGTGGAATCGTGATGGCGCCCGAGGGCTGAAACTCTACGTGCAACGGGTCTTCATCATGGATCAGGCGGAGCAGTTTCTTCCACTGTACCTGCGATTCATCAAAGGCGTTGTTGATTCCAATGACATATCCCTTAACGTATCACGCGAGATTCTGCAAAAAGATCCCGCTGTTGATTCGATGCGCAGTGCCTTGACCAAGCGTGCGCTGGATATGCTGGCCAAACTCAAAAAGGACGAGCCCGAGAAATACGCGACGTTCTGGAAAGAGTTCGGGCAGGTTCTTAAAGAAGGGCCCGGCGAGGATTACAGCAACCGCGAAGCGATCGCCAAACTGCTGATGTTTGCCAGCACCCATGACGATAGCAAAGGGCAGGACCAGAGCCTGGAAGACTATGTGTCGCGTATGAAGTCTGATCAGGAAAAGATCTATTACCTGATCGCTGATTCGGCAAAGGCCGCCAAAGGCAGTCCGCACCTGGAAATTTTCCGCAAAAAGGGCATTGAAGTGCTGCTGCTGTCCGACCGGATAGATGAGTGGCTGATGAGTCATCTCCACGAGTTCGACGGCAAAGCCTTGCAGGATGTCGCCCGCGGCGAACTTGACCTCGGTAAACTGGATGACGAGGAAGAAAAGCAGGCTCAGGAAAAATTGGAGGAAGAGCTCAAACCGTTACTGGAGCGAGTGAAAAACGCACTCGGTGAACGCGTCAAGGAAGTTAGAATCAGTCATCGCCTGACCGATTCGGCAGCTTGTCTGGCCATTGACGAAGACGATATGGGCGCGCAGATGCGACGCATCATGCAGGCATCCGGTCAGGCAGTACCTGACAGCAAGCCTATCTTCGAGCTTAATCCAACACACCCATTGGTAGACAAGCTGGAACATGAACAGAACGAAGAGCGGTTTGGCGATCTGATCTCAATATTGTTCGATCAGGCGAGTCTGGCTGATGGCAATGAGCTGGAAGATCCAGCCCGATTCAGTCAGCAGCTCAACAAGTTGCTGCTTGAGTTGTGCAACTGATTTGAGGCCAGCGTTTGCGGGGCAGGAGGCCCCGCAAACAATCATGACCTGGGTCTGCTTACATTTGCTGTAGCGGTTCTATGCCTAGCAGATTCATACCTTCACGCAATGTCTGCGCAGTCAGGCTGGCCAGGGCCAGGCGACTGGCGCGTATCTCCGGCTCGGACTTAAGAATAGGGCAGCTCTCATAAAACTTCATGAACAACCCCGCCAGTTCAAACAGATACTGACACAGCTGGTTGGCGTAACAATCCTGACCGACCTGACGCACAGCCTCCGATAATTGCAGGATTTTCAGTAACAAAGCACGTTCCTCAGCAGCGCTGGTCTGAATCTGCGAGCCTGGTTCGACGCCTTCAGCCTCCAGGCGGCGAATGACACTCTGAATCCGCGCGTAGGCATACAGCATGTAAGGCGCCGTATTGCCGTCGAAGGACAACATGGTCGACCAGTCGAATATGTAATCGCTGGTGCGATTCTTGGACAACTCGGCATACTTTACTGCGGCAATACCCACCGTCTCCGAGATCTCCCTGCGCTGTGCTTCTGGCAAATCCGGGTTTTTGTCGGACACCAGCGTAAATGCTCTCTGTACAGCCTCATCCAGCAAGGCCTTGAGCTTGACAGTATCACCACTGCGCGTTTTGAAAGGTTTCCCATCCTCGCCCATCATCGTGCCGTAGGCGACATGTTCCAGGCTGCAATCACTACGAACCAGCCCTGCAGCCCGCGCTACAGCGAATACCTGCTGAAAATGCAGACTCTGTCTGGCATCGACCACATAGAGCACCCGGTCTGCACCGAGTTGACCGGAGCGATAGCGGATGGCGGCAAGATCGGTGGTGGCATAAAGATAACCACCATCCCGTTTTTGTATGATGACGGGCAGGGGCGTGCCATCTTTACCGGTGAATTCTTCCAGGAATACACACTGGGCGCCGTCTGATTCAGTCAGCAGTTTTTTTGCAGAAAGCTCATTAACAATTTTTGGCAAATCATTGTTATAAAAGCTTTCAGCGCAAAGATCACTGGGTTTCAACTTGACCTGAAGTTGATCGTAGACCTCCTGGCAATGGCGCAGGGATTCTTCGATAAAGCGTTGCCACGCAGCCAGACACTCGGCGTCACCCTGTTGAAGTCGCACGACATAACTGCGCGCCAGATCAGCAAATCCTGCCTCATCGTCGAAACGCTGCTTGGCCGTGCGGTAAAAACTCTCCAGGTCCGAGAGGCTACCCGACACTGATTCCCCCTGCTCAATCAGTGAGGTCATATGTGCGATGAGCATGCCGAACTGGGTTCCCCAGTCGCCCACATGATTTTGCCTTATCACGCAGTGCCCAAGGGCTTCCAGAACCCGTACGATAGTGTCGCCGATAATCGTCCCACGTAAATGCCCAACGTGCATTTCCTTGGCAAGGTTGGGGCTGGAATAGTCCACCACGATGGTCTGGGTGTTATCATCCGGCAGGATCAACTGAGCCTGCGACTGGAATATCGCTGTGGCGCGGGTGTTAAGAGATGCATCATCCAGAAACAGATTGATAAAACCTGGTCCTGCAACCTCGGCCCGGCTGACCAGTCCCTCGGTGTTCAGAGCGGTCACCACTTCCTGGGCCACCTCTCGCGGATTGCGGCGCAGCTGCTTTGCGACTGACATCACGCCATTGGCCTGATAATCGCCAAACTCGGGACGGGAGGCGTAAATGACCTGCGCTCTGGCATCATCGATGCCTGTCACTTTGACCAGTGCTTTGGTAACGGCAGCATCAAGCGTCTCTTTGAGGGTCTGCATGCGGGACTTCCTGTTTATGACTCTGGAGATGGAAACGAATAGCGGCTAACTTTCAAGCAGCGCGGATTTTACACTATTCACGCCTGGCCTGCCGGATCAATCTGTCCCTCGACCGAACAGTAACACTGATATAATGCCGGCTTTGCCGCACTGCGATCAGACCTGTAGCCATGAGTGACCAAAAACAATCAACACAGCCTGCCAGAGATTATCAGGGGGCAGCCACGACTGGAGTCCAGTATCTCTCCGTGGGCGAACACGCTTCTGGTCAGCGCTTGGACAACTTTCTCATGTCCCGGCTGCGTGGTTTACCCAAATCGCATCTGTACCGTCTCATTCGCAAAGGCGAGATTCGCATCAACAAAAAGCGCTGCAAGCCCGACAGTCGTGTTACGGAGGGCGATGTCGTTCGTGTCGCTCCCTTGCGACTCAGTGAGCGGGACGCGCCTATCCCGCCAGGTGCCGAGCTGCAACTTGCCCTGCAACAGTCGATATTATACGAAGACGATCATTTGCTGCTGCTAAACAAACCTGCCGGAATGCCCGTCCATGCCGGAACGGGCACGGCTGCGGGAGTGATCGAGGCCCTGCGCTATATGGCAGGTGAGGGCGGCTACCGTGAACTGGCACACCGACTTGATAAAGAGACTTCTGGCTGTTTGCTGGTGGCGAAATCCGCGACCGCGCTCAGAACCCTTCAGACGGCCTTCAAAAATCGTCAGGTCAGCAAGACCTACCAGGCCATTGTGCATGGCAGTTGGCCAACAAACGTGACGCGGGTCGATGCGCCGCTGCTCAGAACGCAGCCCCAGCAGGGTGAACGCATCGTCAAGACCGATGACAGTGGCAAGTCGGCGCAGACTGAGTTTCGTCTGTTAAAGGACTATGGCATTGCCAGCCTGATAGAGGCTCGACCACTTACCGGGCGCACACATCAGATCCGCGTGCATTGCCAGCAGGCAGGGCATCCTATCCTCGGGGATGACAAGTACACCTACCATCGCCCGCATTCATTCAGCAAATTGCGCTTTTTGTGCCTACATGCCAGCGCTTTGTCTCTGGCCCATCCGGTAACAGGCCAGACATTGGCAGTGTCAGCACCACTGCGATCAGCCATGCAGGAATTACTGACACAACTTGACGAAAGCCCGGCGTAATGCCCAAACTGGCAGTAACAACCCGTAAAATATGCAAAAAAGCGCATATTTTTTTGACAGCGAACGCTGTTGCCCCTATTATTGCGCGCCTATGGCTGACACCCTCGATTTTGCCTCCCCAGTTCCTGCAATTCTGGACTCCCGAAAGGTCTTCAGACAGGGGCTGTTAGTAGAGGGAAGTATTGCGGTTGCTGAACTGAAACAGCTTTGCAGCATGCTCAGCAGTGCCGAAGGGCGAGTCAATGCCAGACTGGAATTTGGGTTTGACGACGCACGTAGACGCAAAATCGAAGGCCGCGTATACGGTGAATTATCGTTGCAGTGCCAGCGCTGCCTCGACACTGTCAGGGTCGCGGTGAGTGAGCCGGTTAACCTTGCGGTGGTAAGCAGCGAAGACAGCGCTCGCCAGTTACCGGCGGATATCGACCCCTTGCTGGATGTCAATGAGGAAATCAGACCGGCAGAGTTGATAGAAGAACAGATGATACTTGGATTGCCGATTGTGGCGACGCATGAACATTGCGAACCACACACGGCTTCGGTGACGCCGCCTTCGAAGGCTTCAGATAAGCAATCGGCGCCATCAACCAGCAACCCGTTTGCGGTGCTGGCAGCACTTAAGAACAACAGCGAAAAGAATAGCGACACACACTGATTTAGTTATCGTTTTTACAAACAGGAGTACCTGAAATGGCCGTTCAACAGAACAAAAAATCCCGCGCTCGTCGCGACCAGCGTCGTAGCCACGATGCTCTGACAGGCGCAACTCTTTCTGTGGACAAAACCACAGGAGAAGTCCATCGTCGTCACCACGTGACTGCAGATGGCTTCTACAAAGGCAAAAAAGTACTGAATCTGGGCGACGAGTAAGTTTGACGAAAGTCAGACGTATTGCCGTGGATGTAATGGGGGGCGATCATGGCCCCCACGTGACGGTGTCGGCCGCGCTCAAAGCGCTGCGCCGACATCCTGATCTGCATCTGGTCCTGGTGGGTCCTCAGCAGGAGATAAACCCCTCACTGGACACACTGCCTCCCGCTCTACGTGCTCGCGTCAGTGTCCTGCATACTGATGATGTGATCAGTAACCATGACAGACCTGACCGAATTCTTCGTTCCAGTCGCAACAGCTCCATGTTCATCGCGATCGACCAGGTGAAGCAGGGTGAGGCTGATGCCTGTGTCAGCGCCGGTAATACCGGAGCCCTGTTGATGGCAGGACGCCACCTGTTAAAGACCATTCCCGGCATCGACAAACCCGCCATTATGGCCATGATTCCCGTGACACGTGCCGGTGGCTATAGCTACCTGCTGGATGTCGGCGCGAATGTGCGCAACTCTGCACGAGAACTCTACCAATTTGCCTGCATGGGTGCCGTACTGGCCAGCTCATTGTCCGGGCGTACACCCGCCCGTGTTGCCTTGCTGAACATTGGCGAGGAGTCCATCAAAGGCACGCCTGTCATCCAGGAAGCCTCGCAACTGCTCGCCGACAATCCGGACTTTGAATACCTGGGCTACATCGAAGGCAACCAGCTATTCTCCGGGCACGCCGACGTCATTGTCTGTGACGGATTCACGGGCAATATAACCATCAAGACCAGCGCGGGAGCAGTCAAGGCACTTCAGGCCCTGATGCGACGCAGTATCGCCAGACGCTGGTACTACAAGACGTTCAGCTGGATACTCAAACCACTGCTGCGGGATCTGCGCCGAGAAATAGATCCTGCCCGTTATAACGGCGCCACGTTGGTGGGACTGCAGGGTATCATCGTAAAAAGCCATGGCAATGCCAACGAGAAGGGCTTTCTCAAAGCAATAGAGCATGCCCTCAGACAGATCAACGATAACGTTCCGGCACTGATTGCCGGTAAAATGGTGTAAACAGCGAGAAACAGATATGCCTAAGATTGGATTCGTATTTCCTGGCCAGGGCTCCCAGCGCAGCGGGATGCTTGCGGACATGATTGAACAGCACCCAGTCATCAGCACCACGTTTGCAGAGGCCTCGGAAGTGATTGGTCAGGACCTGTGGCAGATAGTCGTCGACAACCTTGACGGTCTGCTGGATCAAACCTACATCACTCAACCGGCTCTGTTGACGGCCTCAGTGGCGTTATGGCGTGCCTGGATGCAGGAAAAGGGTCCTTTGCCGGAAATGCTGGCAGGTCACAGCCTTGGTGAATACTCTGCTCTGGTCTGCGCCGGTGTGTTGAGCTTTACCGACGCCGTATCACTGGTCCATAAACGCGGCCAGTATATGCAGGACGCCGTTCCGGCGGGTACCGGCGGCATGGCTGCCATAATCGGCATGGACGACACTCGCATTGATGATATCTGTGCCGGCGTCGCCGATGGTGACACTGTTTCAGCGGCAAATTTCAACTCTCCAGGCCAGACCGTGATTGCAGGCAGCAAGGCCGCCGTCGAGCGCGCGATGGAGGCATGCAAAGCCGCAGGTGCCAAGCGGGCTCTGCCCCTTAACGTCAGTGTTCCGTCTCACTGCGCCCTGATGAAGCCGGCTGCTGACCGGCTGGCCGACGACCTGGCGAAGGTAGATTTCCGCCGCCCGGAAATCCCCGTGGTACAGAATATCAATGGACGCGCGACGCGTGAGCCCGGCGAGATCAAGGAAAATCTGCTTAAACAGCTTTATATGCCCGTGCAGTGGGTGGACACAATTTACTGTATGCGCGACTTTGGTATCGCCAAGGTTGTAGAATGCGGCCCCGGCAAGGTGCTTAGTGGTCTGGTGAAACGCATTCACCCGGAACTTGAGTGTTTTGCGGCTGATTCATCAGAAGCGCTGGCATCAGCGCTGCAGAACGTCAAATAGCACAACGTTGTGAACAAGGAGTCAATGCTGATGAGCATTTCAGGAAAAGTTGCACTGGTCACTGGAGCCAGCCGCGGAATTGGTCGTGCCATTGCGGCAGAGCTGGGCGCCCAGGGAGTCATCGTGGCTGGTACTGCAACCACCGAGAACGGCGCTCAGGCAATTACGGAATTTTTTGCCGAAAATGGCATCAAAGGCAAAGGATTTTGCCTCGACGTATCGTCAATGGAAGCAGTAGACAATGTCATGCAGGCCATCAGTAATGAGCTGGGTGAGCCACCTCTGATTCTCGTCAACAACGCGGGGATCACGCGTGACAATCTGTTGATGCGCATGAAAGAGGATGAGTGGGACAGTGTTATCAACACCAACCTCAACTCACTCTATCGCGTGTGTCGGTCCGCGCTTAAAGCCATGACCAAGGCCCGTTGGGGAAGAATCATCAATATCAGCTCGGTGGTCGCTTCAAGCGGCAATCCCGGGCAGAGCAATTATGCTGCCAGCAAGGCAGCAGCAGAGGGGTTCACGCGCTCTCTGGCCCGTGAAATTGGTTCACGCGGCATTACCGTGAATGCCATCGCTCCCGGATTTATCGATACCGATATGACGCGGGCGCTTAACGAAAAACAGATTGAAACGCTGCTGGCCCAGATTCCGTTGGCCCGTTTCGGCAAACCAGAGGAAATAGCTTCAGTTGCCGGTTTCCTGGCTTCCGATGCCGGCGCCTACATCACAGGTGAAACCATTCAGGTCAATGGTGGTATGTACATGGCCTGAACCAACACTGACGAGGGTTCGATTATACGATAAGCAATTAGTGAAAAAGAAATAATAAGATGCTGAAATTTATGAAAAATAATTTGAAGCATTCAATTATTTTCGAGTTTGAGATTACAAGCGCATTAAAATAGATGTAAACTTGCGATTCGGATTATGTCAGTTGGTCAAATAATAACCAATTTAATCGGAATGCATGACAAACCTTAAGGTAATAGGAGCTAATAAGAGTTATGAGCAGCATTGAAGAACGCGTGAAAAAAATTGTCTGCGAGCAGCTTGGCGTGAAAGAAGAAGATGTCAAAGCCTCCTCTTCTTTTGTTGAAGATCTGGGCGCCGATTCTTTGGACACCGTGGAATTGGTTATGGCTCTCGAAGAAGAGTTTGAGACTGAAATTCCGGACGAAGAAGCCGAGAAGATCACAACTGTCCAGCTGGCAATCGACTACATCAACCAGCACCTGTAATAGCATTCCGCATATCGGATTGACTCTAATAGAAGCTACTCCGGGGACAGACTTGGAGTAGCTTTTGTTTATTACGTGGAGAACTACGCTTTGAACGGCAGACGAGTAGTAGTTACCGGCCTGGGTATGGTCACGCCACTTGGCAACGATGTGACAAGCACCTGGGATGGACTTAAAGCAGGGAACAGCGGCATCAACCTGATCGAGCATTTTGACGTGTCTGCATTCAGTACACGTTTCGGTGGTTCGATCAAAGCATTTGACAGCGAACCCTATATTGCTCCCAAAGACGCCAAACGCATGGATGTCTTTCTGGTCTACGGCGTCAGCGCCGGCGTCCAGGCGATGCGCGATGCCGGTCTGGACGGCGACGAGGCAGCATTCGATCCTGCCAGATTTGGTGCGGCGATTGGCTCGGGCATTGGTGGCATCAGTGCTATCGAAGATACCGCTGAACTGATTCGCAACTCAGGCCCCCGCAAGGTTTCCCCATTTTTTGTACCGGGCTCGATCATCAACATGATCGGCGGCTCGCTGTCCATACGTTACAACCTGCAGGGACCCAATATTGCAATAACCACCGCCTGTACAACCGGCACACACAATATTGGTCTCGCCGCCCAGATGATTGCTCTTGGTCAGGCTGATCTCATGTTGGCTGGCGGTGCAGAGATGGCAACATCACCAGTGGGTCTGGGCGGTTTCTGTGCCGCACGTGCGCTTTCGACCCGCAATGACGACCCTCAGGCCGCAAGCCGCCCCTGGGACAAATCACGCGACGGCTTTGTGCTGAGCGATGGTGCCGGCATTATGGTTCTTGAAGAATACGAACATGCGGTGAAACGCGGTGCAAAAATATACGCCGAGCTGACCGGGTTTGGCATGAGCGCCGACGCTTTCCACATGACCTCACCTTCAGAGAACGGACGTGGCGCGGCGACCTGCATGCAGAATGCCTTGAACAGTGCCGGACTTGACGCCAGCGACATTGATTACATCAATGCACACGGCACGTCCACGCTGGCTGGCGACATTGCAGAAACCCAGGCTATCAAGACTGTATTTGGTGGGCATGCCAGCAAACTGTCAGTCAGCTCCAGCAAATCCATGATTGGTCACCTGCTGGGTGCGGCCGGTGCGGTCGAAGCCATCATCAGTGTGCTGTCGCTGCATGATCAGGTCGTTACACCGACAATCAATCTTGATGAACCGGATGAAGGCTGCGATCTGGACTACGTGCCAAATACAGCACGAGATGCCGCGTTACGGGCCGTACTGACCAACTCCTTCGGATTTGGTGGCACAAACGGTTCACTGATTTTCACCAAAGCACCTTGAGTCCGTCACCGAGGCGGATGTCATGCAGATGCCGACACAGCTTACTCAGGTAGACGGCATGATGACTGACCAGTTGCCGACATCAGACCGCGGTCTGATGTACGGCGATGGCCTGTTCGAAACCATGCGCCTGCAGGCAGGACAGTATTCTCACCTCGAGCAACACCTGCAACGACTGCTTGCTGGCTGCAGGCAACTCTCCATTCCGGTATCGCCTGAAACTATCGAAAGCCAGCTGCAGAGTTTTCTGACTAAGCTGCAGCATCAGGCTCTGGATAACGCCGTAATCAAATTGATCATTACTCGCGGCAGTGGTGGCCGTGGATACCAGCCACCAGCCGACGAGAAGCCCCGCATCATTCTGCAATCGCATCCCTTGCCCGCCAGGCTGTCCCATTACCAGCAACACGGAATCACCTGCATCACGGCCAGGCAGACGGTTGCCAGTCCCGCCGTTCTGCCCGGTGTAAAGCACCTTAATCGTCTGGAGCAGGTGCTTGCCAGTATTGAGCTGCAGCAGGCATCACAAAGGCATGAGGACATACAGGAAGCATTGATGGTGGATACCGCCGGCAGGCTGCTGGAAGGTACCCGAAGCAATGTCTTTCTGGCCAGAGAGGACAGCCTGTTTACGCCCTCTATCGCTGAGGCGGGCATCGCAGGAATCATGCGCCAGTTGGTGCTGGCGCTGGCAGAGCAGCGCGGCTGGTCATTGGTCGTGGGGCAGCTGCCAGTTACGCAAATACAGGATTTTCAGGAAATGTTTGTCTGTAACTCCATCATCGGCATATGGCCGGTGAACTGTGTCTCAGTTGCCGGGCAGGAGATCCTGTTTCCTCAGCACCGTTTTGCCAGAGAAATTCAGCAAGTTCTGGCATAATGCCGCCATGCTTTCCCTTTCCCGGCTTATCAAGTTCTTCTGCGTCATGGCGGCACTGTGCATCGGTGCGGCATTGCTTGGCTGGTTGAACCTCAACCGCTATCTTGAATCACCGATAGGAGAGGGCAACTCTTCCGCTGAAAGCATTGTGATCGACATCCCGGCGGGATTTGGGGTCAATCAGGTGGCCTCACTGTTAAATCGCGAGGCGGGCCTCAAGTGGCCACGTATATTCGCGGCCTGGACTCGTGCGCAGGGCCAGGATCGTTCTATCCGCAGTGGTGAGTTTGCAATAGAGCCCTCGATGACACCGCCAGAGGTTCTTGCCCTGCTGGTATCAGGACGTAATGTGCAATACCCGGTCACACTGGTTGAGGGGTGGACCATCGATCAGGCCCTGAGTCAGTTGTGGGCCATTGACACGATTTCCAGCACGCTTCAAGGCCTGACGCACGAGGAGATACTGGCACAACTGCAGTCTCCCTATCCCGCCCTGGAAGGCAGCATATTTCCTGACACCTATTTCCACACACGTGGCACGACCGATATTGATATTCTGCGACGCGCCAATCAGCGACTGCAGCAGACAATGGATGAGCTCTGGCCAGCGCGGGATGCGGCGCTGCCATACGAGACCCCGTGGGAAGCACTGATCATGGCCTCAATCATCGAGCGCGAGTCAGGGTACAATGCCGAAAAGAATGCAATCGCAGGCGTCTTTGTGCGCCGCCTGCAGCGAGGCATGCGCCTGCAATCGGACCCAACGGTAATTTACGGGATGGGCGCCGAGTATCAGGGAGATATCAGGCGCCGCGATCTTGCAACGACCACGCCCTGGAACACATACCGGATTAACGGGCTTCCGCCGACACCGATTGCCCTCAGCGGTCGGGCGTCGATTGAGGCAAGTCTGCACCCGGCCGAAGGAACGGCACTGTATTTCGTTTCCAGAGGCGATGGCAGTCATCAGTTTTCCGACACACTGGAAGAGCACAACGCTGCTGTGCGTCAATACATTCTCAACCGCACGAGTGACTAGATAATGATGGATGAGTCAGGGAAGGGGATGGGTAAATTCATCACCGTAGAAGGCATTGAAGGCGTCGGCAAAACAACCAACCTCGCCTGGCTGGTGGAGTGCCTGGAGGCAGCCAGGATCGACTACATCCAGACCCGCGAGCCCGGCGGAACGGCGCTGGCCGAGCAGATTCGCGAACTGTTACTGACGCCCCGTGAAGAAAACATGCACGCGCTGACCGAATTATTGCTGGTCTTTGCGGCTCGCGCGCAACATCTTGAGCAGCGCATCAAACCGGCCCTGCAGCGCGGCCAGTGGGTGGTCTGTGATCGATTCACGGACGCCACCTATGCCTATCAGGGCGGCGGTCGCAATCTCGACAAACAGGCTATCGCCACGCTGGAGACACTCGTCCAGGGTAGCCTGCGACCAGATCTTGTTCTGTTGCTGGATATTGAACCGGCAGTTGGCCTGGCCCGCGCCCGCAAACGCGGTGAACCTGACCGGTTTGAACAGGAAGCCATCAGTTTCTTTGCCGCTGTCCGTGACGAGTACCTGCGGCGAGCTGCGGCTGACCCCTCAAGATACCTGATTATTGATGCCGGGCAGGAGCTGGCTGATGTTCAGGCATGTCTCAAACGGGAGCTGTCGAAATTCATCCTCAAGGCCCGAGAGCCGGATACGCAGATCCCATGAGCGATCTGACACACCAACAATCGGGCAACCCGGTAGCTGCTGTCGGCAGCTATTATCCGTGGCATCACTCTGCCTGGCAGCAGATTGTCAGCCAGCAGCGTCGCGACCGTCTGGCTCATGCCTATCTGTTCACAGGATTGCCCGACACTGGTCGTCATCAGTTCGTTCTTGGCGTAGCTCATTACGTATTGTGTGAGGCTGATAAAACCACCTACAGCAAAGCCTGCGGTCAGTGCCGGCAATGTCTGCTGTTCGCCAAGGGTTATCATCCAGATGTCCTGCAGGTAAAGCCGGAAGAGGGCAGTCGCGCCATCAAAATTGACCAGGTTCGCCAGATTGCCGATCACGTGCAGCAAACCAGTAATCAGGCAAGTGCCACCAAAGTCATTATTATCCAGCCGGCCGAGGCACTCGGCACGGCTGCGGCAAACTCACTGCTCAAAAGCCTTGAAGAACCGCCCGGTAAGGCTTTGTTTTTATTGATAGCAGATAGTGGTGATCGCCTGCTTGCGACCATTCGAAGTCGTTGTCAGAACGTCGCTCTGCCTTCCCCTGCGTTCTCTGACACACAAGCCTGGCTTGCCACGATGTCCGCTGCTGACAGCGAGACTCTCGCATCGGCGGCCGCACTGGCTCCGCAGCAGCCATTTGCTGCCTTGCGGATGCTGGAAGAGGGTGTGCCGGCCTGGCGCGAGATTCTTACTGATAAACTGGCAGCGCTCAGACATGGAGAGGAATCCGTGACCGAGGTCGCGCGATTCTGTGAGAAACAGCCAGTCGCCCATGCTATAAACCTGATGACCGAACTGTGTACTCAGCAAGTGCGCTCGCTTGCTGTTGAGCCGCAAGGCCGGACATCTGCGCAGATCAAGCAACTGCTCAAACTGCAGCGTGAAATTTACAGAGTTTCAGCTCAGCAGGAATCCACCAGCAATCCAAATTTGTTGATGAGCCTGGAGTATCTGTTGAGTCAATGGCAAGAGCTGTCACCTGGTCGCTAATTGCGTCCGACTAAGCTGACGGATCCAGGCATACAGCCTGCATGGAAGACAATAATGACGCATGGAGAATGGACTCTTGCAAACACTACCCGCCACGCCGGCTTATAAGCCACCGCGCCTTTTGAAGATCCACTTTGACGATCCGGCCACACTAGCCGCCTGCTACTTGCCGTTTCTCAAGCAGGGTGGCCTGTTTGTACCGGGTGACTATGAAGAACTCAGCAGCGATGCAGTGATGCTGCTGTTGCGACTGCCGGGCGAATCCCAGGCCGAAATGCTGCGCCTTGACGTTGTCTGCAGTACACCGCAGGGTATGCCGGGCAAACAGCCAGCCGGAATAGGGCTGGGCTTCAACGCCGAGACGGCCAGGGTGGCCGCACGAGTTCGGGAGATAATTTCGCCATTCAGCGCAGCCCAGGGCAGCGCTTTCCTGGAATCGTGGTAAACTGTCATCAGGACTTAGCTTTCTCGAATTCACGAAGCGGTATTCGGTTCCGGCGGCCCAGGCCAAAGACCTGAACCTGACCTCTACTCTCAGGAGAATACGCCATGCCATTGAAGTCAATGATAAAATTTGCAGGCCTGTGTATGCTGACATGGCTTGTCAGCTGTTCACCAGACAATAACCCTCGCGTTGCCAGCGCAGCCGAGCAGCCCATTGCACTCGAGGTCTACAAAAGCCCGACCTGTGGATGTTGCGGTATGTGGGTAGATCACGCCTCAGCGCGGGGTTTCGAGTTCACTGTCCAGCACCTTGATAATGAGGAACTGACGCTTGAGAAACTGCGCCGCGGCATCGGCCTGCGCTATCACTCCTGCCATACCGCTGTTGCTGAGGACGGATCTGTTTTCGAGGGCCATGTCCCTGCCTATCTGATCCATCAGTTCCTGGCAGACAAGCCGGAAAACGCAATTGGTCTGGCAGTACCTGGCATGCCAATCGGTAGCCCGGGAATGGAAGTAGGCGACCGTTTTCAGCCTTACGACGTCTATCAGCTTAACGCCGATGGCACTGCTGAGGTCTATACTCATGTTGGAGACTTCGAGTCCCAGTATCAGACGGCGTCAGTAGAATAACTCAAGTTGCGAGACGCGCTCCGCGAGGTGTTTCGCGAGCGCGAGGCTGGCCGTCAGCCCCGGCGATTCAATCCCCAGCAAATGGATCGCCGCGCAACCCTCAGTTTTCTGCTCAACAATCTGGAAATCCTGGAAACCACTACCTGTGATGCGAGTGCGAATACCAGCATAGTCTGGCACCAGACGTGATTCATCCAGCGCCGGGAAATAACGTCGGATCTGTGCCGCGAACAATTCGCGCCGCGACGCATTCACGCTCAAATCCAGCTTCTCTTCATTGTTAGTGTCGGGCGGCAGTTGCTCCACATCGGGCCCAAACCGGCAATTTCCGGCCATGTCCAATGTGGCGTGAATTCCCAGACCATTGCCCGTTGGGTCAGGCACCGGGTAGATCAGATGACTGAACGGCGAGCGCCCCTGATAGCTAAAATAATTCCCTTTTACCCATTTGATAGATGGCAGTGCCTGGCTTGTTGCGACACCGGACTGATGCAGGCGCTCAGCGATGGCAAGGGCACCCAGTCCGGCGCAATTGACCAGCAAGCGGCAGGAAACCTGTGACGTTTCCGCACTGGCGCGATGCCAGTTACTTATCAATTCAAGCTCCAGCCCTTTGCCACTGTCCCGGGGTCTGACAGCGCCGAGTCGGGTAGCCAGCGCCAACATGACCCCATTTGCCTGCGCCTGATCCAGTAGCGATTGCATGTATTCATGGCTATCGATGATGCCTGTACTGGGGGACCACAGACCTGCGTCAGCCCTTACGGCGGGCTCGCGACTGGCGACCTGGGAAGCATTCAGGCTCTGCAGATTCACAACCCCGCTGGCAAGAGCGTTTTCTGCAATTCTGTTTAGAGCTTCTTCCTCACCTGACTGCACCACAATCAGTTTGCCGATCTGACGGACCGGAATCTGGTACTGTCTGCAGTAGTCGTAAAGCAGGTCCCGACCGGCGACACAAAAGCGCGTTTTCAGGCTGTCGGGCGAATAATAAATCCCTGCGTGTATCACTTCACTGTTGCGACTACTGGTGCCCTGACCAACGCTGTCAGCCTGTTCAATCAGGGCAATGCTGGTATCGGGCAATGACTGACTCAGCTGCCGCGCAATCGCCAGCCCGCAGACGCCAGCGCCTACAATGCAGATATCAACTTCGAAGTTCAAAAATTCCTGCCAGATGATACGTTTTGTATCTGAATAATATGAAAAAAAAAGCTCAGAGCATGTACAATGCCGTCTGTTTACCGCGGAATAGACTATAACGTTATGCCTGGATTCGACTACGACTTTTTTGTGATTGGCGCCGGTTCCGGTGGCGTACGAGCTGCCAGAATTGCTGCAGGGCTTGGCGCCCGGACGGCAATCGCCGAAGCGCGCTTTATGGGAGGCACCTGCGTCAATGTTGGCTGCATACCAAAAAAGCTTTATGCCTACGCTGCACATTTTGCCGCCGACTTCCAGGAAAGTGCTGCCTTCGGTTGGCAGGAATTTAAAAACCCGGATTTCGACTGGTCATCTTTAAAATCGAATAAAGACAATGAAATTAAACGCTTGAATGGCATTTACGAGAATTTACTAAAAAATGCAGGTGTCACTCTATTTCGGGGTTTTGCCACTTTCGAAGCGGCAAACACCATTCGCATAGGCGAGCAGACCGTGACTGCGGAGCACATTCTGATTGCAACCGGTGGCCAACCCTGGATGCCAGACATCGCGGGCATTGAACACGCAATCAATTCTGATGACTTTTTCGAACTCACCGAACAACCACGCAGCGTGGCGATAGTCGGCGGGGGATTCATCGCCACCGAGCTGGCCGGAATCTTCAAGGGACTGGGCAGCCATGTTCACCTGATCCATCGCGGCGAACAATTGCTGAGTGGCTTTGACCAGGATATACGCAGTTTTTACACCAACTGCGCAAAGCGTGATTTTGATCTGCATCTGAATTCAGAAGTCAGACAGATAAGCAAAAACAAGGATGGCGCCTGCCTTGTTGGCCTTTCTGACGGCAGCGAAATTGAGGTTGAGAAAGTGCTGTTTGCCACCGGGCGGCGGCCAGCAACCTCCGGACTCGGTCTGGAGCGAGTAGGGGTGTCTACCGAAAAAAATGGCTCCATCATCGTTGATAGCGTTTTCGAGAGCAGCGCCAAAGGTGTTTATGCCGTTGGCGACGTCATCAATCGTGTCAACCTGACACCTGTTGCACTGGGGCAGGGCCAGGTTCTGGCGCGCCGCCTTTTTGGCAGTTCAGTCACTGACTACGCCTGGGACAATATTCCGTCAGCAGTTTTCAGCGACCCACAAATCGCTACGGTCGGTTTAACCGAAGCGCAGGCACGCGCTGAATACCCAGAAATTGACATTTATCGCAGTCAGTTCAGGCCATTAAAATACACGCTGAGCCGCAAAGAAAAATACAGTATGATGAAGCTCATCGTAGACAGAAAAAGCGATCGTGTCCTCGGACTGCACATGGTCGGAGATGACGCAGCAGAAATCGTGCAGGGGATGGCTGTGGCCATCAAGTGTGGCGCCACCAAGGCAGATTTTGATGCCACAGTTGGCATTCATCCCACTGCGGCAGAGGAATTTGTAACCATGCGGGAGCCTGTGGCCAGTAAACAATAATGCCGAATCCTCAAGACACTGATCACCAGATTTATTACCGCGACGTCGTTTTTTACCGCCAGGTGCTTATAGCCGTTGCGCTCTGTGGCGTCACTGTGGCCATGCCATTTGCGGGATGGCACTTCATCTGGGGAAACCCTGTGATTACCTACCTGCTGCTTCCTGTCATTGGGCTGCAGCTAGTGTCATTGTTTTTGCTGATTCGTCACGGTTTTAATCAGTGGATAGCCCTGTTTCTGGCATCCGTTCAGATGGGTGTGACCGTGATTATTAACATCCAGATGGGCGTTCTTGGAAGCTACTGGGTTATTGCGAGCGCCGTCGCCAACTACTACATCGTCAGTCGCAACATGGCTCTGGGCATCAACCTCATAGCCTGTATCACAGTGCTGCCATTGGCGTTTGAAAGTGGCGATATCATGTTCAGGTTTGCTATGGCCAACGCCATGATCAATGTATTCCTGTATGCCTATGCCAGACAGCTCGAAACCAAAAATCGTGAACTTGAAGAATTGCTCACCAAAGACCCGCTGACCCGCGCCGGCAATCGAACGGCACTGGAGAACGCACTGATCCGGGTAAAAAACCAGCATTTGCGCCACAACACGCCAGTCACCGTGCTGATGCTTGATCTGGATCACTTCAAAAAAATCAATGACACGGAAGGTCATACCGCAGGTGACAAAGTTCTGAAACGACTGGCAGATCTGCTGCGGGCAAGACTGCGAGCAACCGACTCTCTGTTCCGTTACGGCGGCGAAGAGTTTGTCATCGTCGCCGACAACACCACACTGGACCAGGCTGCCTACCTCGCTGAAGACATTCGGCGCCGCGTCGAAAAGGCCAATGAATTAACAGTATCCATTGGCCTTGCCGAACTGCAGTCAGGTGAATCGACCGAAGACGTGGTGTCGCGCGCCGATCAGGCTCTGTACAAAGCCAAGCAGATGGGCCGCAACTGGGTGTGCTTCGATCCGGTTTAGGTCGGCAGATCATCTGGAGGGCCCTCGACACGATACGCCTGGGTCCCCTCGGGAATGCTGAACCAGCCGTCCGGGTCCAGATCATCGCCTTCATCGCGAACCTTGATCAGGGTAAACATGCCTCCCATCTCCATAGACCCAAACGGCCCCATGCCGCCCATCATCGGCAAGGTATTCTCAGGACCCTGCATATGCCCCATGTCGATATGCATCTGATGCTCTGACATCCCGTGTTCGCCCATCGGCATATAGCCAGGGACCAGTTGTCTGATACGCCGCGCCACCTCTCTCTGGTTAACACCGATGGTATTGGTGATGTCATGACCCATGGCATTCATGGTGTGGTGCGCCATATGACAATGCAGTGGCCAGTCGCCGGCGACAGCATTGAACTCCAGATCACGGGTCTGACCTACACCGACCAGTTCGGTTACCTCTTTACGCCATAGCTCACGTGGCCAGCGACCACCGTCAGAGCCGGTCACGTCAAATTGCACGCCATGCATGTGCATGGGATGGTTCCACATGGACAGATTGCCGATTCTCACGCGGACCCGTTCACCGGTTTTTGCCATCAGCGGAGCAATAGCTGGAAACACCTTACTGTTCATGGTCCACAAATCGAAGTCGACCATAACACTGGGGTCAGGACGATAGGTACCAGGGTGCACCGCCCAGTTATGTAACAGCAGAGCATAGTCCCGGTCCACAGGCGGATTGTTTCCGGCACGAGGATGAATAACGAACATGCCCATCATCCCCATAGCCATCTGCACCATTTCATCAGAATGAGGGTGATACATGTGCGTGCCGTGTTGCTTTAGTTCAAACTCGTAAACCCAGGTTTCACCCGGATCGATGGCGCGCTGTGTCAGTCCGGCTACACCGTCCATACCAAAGGGCAGGATCAGGCCATGCCAGTGGATAGTTGTAGGTTCCTGCAACCGATTGGTCACATAAATGCGGACAAAATCACCTTCGACCGCCTCAATGGTAGGCCCCGGCGTCGATCCGTTGTATCCCCAGGCTTTGATTCGCGTGCCGGGCGCGAACTCGTGGTCCACCGGCTCTGCGATCAAGTGAAACTCTTTGACGCCATCACGCATACGCCAGGGCAGGGTGCGGCCATTAGGGGTGATAACAGGCGTGTAGGGCAGTGTATCTGCCGCAGGCACCGTGGATTGTGCCAGATCATCCAGCGCTGATGACGACTGCGCGCCCGCTTTGGAAACAAGTCCAGCGCCCAACAAAGTTGCTGCGCCCGAAATAAGCTGTCTTCTGTTCATAGGGTATCTCCTGTCTGACTCACAGCGTCTGCTTCAGTGCCCATGGCACTCAGTAGCAGGCTTTGTGCATGCCAGTAATCCAGTGTGTACTCGATGTATTCGAGTTGTGCGTCAAATATCTGCTCTCGTAAGGTCAGCAAAGAAAATGTATCGCGCAACATGAAGTTATATTCCTGCAGGGCCAGCTCCAACATTCGCTGATGCCGGGGAAGGTCTTCGCCATTTACCTGTTGGGCCAACTCAATCGCCGCCTGCTGGGACATCAGAGCCTGAGCGATACTGTGGCGGGTCCTATTTCGAGTCTGCTCAATCTGGGCGAATAAAGAAGACTTGGCTGCTTCAACTTCTGCCAGGTGAGCCTGCCCACGGTCAAACAGGGGCAATTCGAGAGACGCACCGAGAGCGAGTCTCCGCTCGCCACTGGACTCGCGCTCTCCGCCGAGCTGAATCGCACCGTCAAGCAGACCATATTGCCGCTTGATCAGGCGCTCCCTCGCGAATTGCTGGTTCAATGATTCATTCAGCAGGCGCAACCGGGGTTGATGCTGTGCCGCCAGTTTCATTGCCGCGTCCGCACTCAACGACGCCAGTGACTCCAGGTTGGGCACTTCCGGCAATGAATCCGGCAGTACCGGATGCTGATCCGGCAACAGGCCGAGCAGGGATTGCAGTTCGCTTACAGCGATGTCTGCAGCCAGGCTCGCTGAGTGCAAAGCACGCTGTTGACGGGCGTGTTCAGTCTCATACACCAGGAAATCAAGCTCGTTCATATTCCCGGCAGCCTGCACCTGCTGCGCAAACTCCAGCATGGTCGCGGCTGTCTGATAGAGATCTTCATGAACCTGCCTCTGCTGCCTGGCGGCGACGGAATTGAGCCAGGCATCCCTGACCTGATGCAGGTAATCTGTCAGCTCATCCAGCACATCCAGTTGATTGACCATGTGCATGGCGTCAGCACGATCTACACGGGCAGAGCGCGTCAACCAGTCAGCCAGTCCCAATTCGACACCAGCCTCTAGCTGCCATCTGCCGGAGCCGCCTTCAGGCTCCAGCAAACCTAATTCGAAACCGGGATTCTCCAGCATCGATTCGTTCCAGGCGTCCGCCTGACTCTGATGTAGCCTGGCCACCATTTCCCGCACCGTTGGCGAGTGTCGGATGGCCCATCGCTGGGCGTGCCCGGGATCAGACCACGTAAGCGCGTTTTCAGCAACAACATCAGCCTGCTCAACGAGCGGGCCGGGCGATATTGATTGTCTGTGCTCAGACCCCAAGTTGGCTGCGATTACAGCTAACGGTGAGATCAGGTTTGTATCAGCTGGCGGTTGCAGGCTGCTGCACCCAACAAGAAACGTTAATGTCAGCAACACGAAGCCGCGTGACAGTGATTCGCAGATCATTTTTAATCCTTTCGGCGTTTAATGCTCATGGCGAGCACCCTAAACGTCACAATATTGCTAAACCATATCACCACGCGTTATCGCATAATAAAACGCGGGCGACGTGCTAGAAGAACAACGAAAGGATCATGCGCAAGGGGGGCGTTGGGGGAGATTGTTATAACCGGGAAGTGTGACTGAGACGCCATTATTCAGCGAGTCAGCAGACACGCATGCGGACAGACGGCCACTATTTGAGTCGTCCAGGCCGAGTTTGGTTTGGCAGGTATTGATACAATGGCGACATTCGAGTTCAGGCGTAAGCGGAATACTGCTTTCGTCTGGGGACGAGGCTCTCTGTACTGACTGTCCATGACAATCGGGTGTTGCGGTAGTCAACGCATGAGAATCTTGCTCACTGACTTGATTCGGTTGTGACATCTCCGACATCTGATGCTGTTCGCAGGCTAACAGACCACTAGCCAGCGCCTGCAGTGGCAGGAGCAGCATCAGGATCAGGCTTGTAACTCGGATCAGCGATTGTGTAATCAACTAAATGTCCAGGGTCGCGTCTGCGAACCTTGTGATTGATATGCCCTAATACTACAAACAAATCAGGCTCTGTTCCAGCTGAGTATGAAACCCAGTCGAAATTACCTTATGCAGTTTTGCTGAATTTCCAATATGAATCGTAAGTAAGGCATAATCGGACTACATTACTGTTTTCAGTGGCGACTCGGTGGGACACTGTCATAATCTAAAGCAAACTTTAGAATAGCCACCTAACCATATATTATATAAAGTATATATTTGGTTCTGCCGTATTTCAGCAAGGAGCGCGTGAATGAACTCTCAGTTCGATAGTGAACTCGCCGTGTTACGCGATCGCTACAGGCAAAACCTGGTAAACTATCGATCAGAAATCGAGCGATACTGGTTATTGTTTCAACAGGAACAGCACCCCGCTCATCTGGAGCAAATTACCATGCTCGCCCATCGGCTTGCTGGTTCAGGTCGAGCATATGGTTTCGAACAGTTGTCCCAGTTAGCCAGCGCCCTTGAAAACACGGTTGACCATCCGGAAAAACAGCTGTCGGACGACCTTTTGACCCAACTGACCGAGTCGGTCAAAAAGCTGCTTGCCCGCCTCCGAATTGACGAGTCCAGCCAGGATTCGGCCACGGGGCTAGTTACTTCGACATCGGACCTCACCGGCCCGGATCACAATCCAGACGAAGTCCGAATACTGGTTGTTGATGACGACACGGATTTTTGCCTTAAGTTGTGCCACTTTCTAAGAAATCACGGTTACACCGTATTCAGTCTGAACGATATAGCCGGATTTGAAGACGCGGTCGCACGCTACTCGCCCAAGGCCGTAATAGTCGACATGGACTTCTATGGTCAACGCGAGGCAGGCGCCCAGACCGTGTTAAGCTGGCAGGAACGAAACGGCCAACCCGTCCCGGTAATTTTCGTGTCTGCCTTTGATTCAATAGACCTCAGATTGACGGCAGTGCGGGCTGGTGGAAATTTTTTCTTGAGTAAGCCGCTTGACCAGCATCGCCTGCTGTTTATTCTGGGTTCGGAGCTCGACCTGCAACCAGCGGACGCATTTCGTGTGTTGCTGGTCGACGATGATACTGATCTTCTCATTCTTTACGAATCAATTTTAACCCGATCCGGCTATGCTGTTCATACCGCAAGCTGTGCGACAGAAGCCTTAAACTTGCTTGAGCAGGAGTCCGTCGACCTTGTACTGATAGATGTCTACATGCCCGAATTTAATGGCATTGAGCTCGGGCAACTGATTCGTCAACATGAACGTTTTTCTCACATTTCGCTTCTGTTTATGTCTGCCTCTGCTGACACAGACGTCAGGCTAGCCTGTGCCAGACTAACCAGCGATGAATTTATTAACAAACCCATCGAGCCCTGGCGACTGAACATGGTGATCAAGGCCCGGTCGGCGCGCAAACACAAGCACCTGACTGGTAGCTATATTAATTACGATCAGCACTTGCATCAAAATGACCCACTCACAGCTCTCCCTTCTCTAAAAACATTTCGCAAGGCACTTCAGTCTCAACTGAATAATTTGAATCCTGGTGAGCAATTTGCGGTACTGAAAATCGATATCAGGCATTTTCATACCGTGAATAATTTATACGGGTATTTCACTGGCAATCAGGTTTTACAACGTCTGGCATGGGAGTTGTCGCAAAGTTTATCGATGGATGACCTGCTGTGTCGCGAAAGTGGCGATGAATTTTTGGTAATGACGGCAGTGACTACTGACCCATCAACTATTAACACTCTTACAAAAAAACTCGCTGTTGAAACGAGTAAACCTATGCAGTTTGGTGATCAAAGGAATGTTGTTCTTTCGGCAGACATTGGCGTTGTCATTGCGCCGAAGGATAGCAACAGAGCAGATGAACTGTTGCAGTATCTGGATACAGCCCTGTTCGCCGCCAGACGTTCGACGGAAACCTGTATCCGTTACTTTAATGCTTCCATGAGAAAGCAAGAGGTACTGAAGTTTGATCTGGCTCAGGAGATCAGGCGTGGCCTGACAGATGGACAATTTGTTGCGGTGTACCAGCCTATTTTTTCTGTGGCAGATGGACGATTGACAGGTTTTGAAGCACTTGCCCGATGGCAACATCCAGCTCGAGGTCTTGTTCCACCACTGGAGTTCATACCTGTCCTGGAAGAGCAAGGGTTCATTACTCAGCTGACAAAATCCATGCTGGGATTGGCGTTAGAACAGCTGGCGAACTGGCTCACTGTGCACCCGGATCTGTTTGTGTCCGTCAACCTGTCGGCCCGCGATATTCAGGAGCCGGACTTTATTCGTGTCCTGAAACACCTGCTGCAGTACCACCAGCTGCCACCAAGCTGTGTGCTACTTGAAATTACTGAAACTGTTTTGCTTGCTGACTGGAATAATGCGTCCAAGTCAATTAACGAGCTAAAAGCATTAGGCGTGAAACTGGCACTGGATGATTTTGGTACAGGCTATAGCTCATTAAGTTACCTGAGCAAAATAAAGGCATCTGCGCTGAAAGTCGATCGCAGCTTTATCAACTCCTGGTCAGAATCAAGCGAGGACGAGCTCTTAACCACGATGGTCCAACTAGGACACGGAACTGGTATGAAAGTGGTGGCGGAGGGTGTAGAAACAATTGAGCAACTTAATTATCTTAAAGAAATCGGTTGCGACAATTTTCAGGGATACCTCTCTTCCAAACCCTTGTTCAGCAATGACATCAGCGAAACTGAATGGTTTAAGACAGGAAGGGTGGTGTAAGCTGAACACAGAAATTGCTGTAAGTCTTTCCGAGATCCAGAAAGAGGCCCGCCTTGGAGGCGCTCATGCAGAAACCTTCAATACCCTGTAACGAACCTGAGCGCTTGAAGGCATTACACGATCTTGAGTTATTGTTTACAGAAGCCGAGCCTCGATTTGACCGCATCACGCGATTGGCTCAGCGCCTGTTTGGTGTTGAGAGCGCATTGATTTCTCTGGTCGCAGAAGACATTCAGTGGTTCAAATCTCGCCAGGGGCTTGAGGTCACTCAAACTGATCGCAGTGTTTCCTTTTGCGGTCACACCATCTTGCAGGACGATTTCCTGGTTATTTCAGACACCCATGAGGACCCACGATTTAGCGACAACCCGCTGGTGACAAACGCACCCAATATACGGTTTTATGCCGGTGCGCCATTAAAAGCCTCCAATGATCAGAATATTGGCACTCTGTGTTTAATTCATCCTCAACCTCGATCATTTACGAGCCAGGACAAGATTTTGCTACGCGACCTGGCGGATCTCGTTGAACAGGAACTAATGCAAACTCACCTTCGCGGCCAGCTCTTGCGCGCCGAGCGTGCTGAACAACGACTCGCATCCTTTATCGAAGGCACCAATATTGGAACATGGGAGTGGAACGTTCAAACCGGAGAAACTGTTTTTAATGAGCGTTGGGCCAATATCGTCGGGTACAAACTTGAGGAACTGGCACCTGTTAGTATTGAGACATGGATGAATCTGGCCCATCCAGGTGATCTGGAGAAGTCCGGGCAGGCATTGGAAGCACACTTTGCAGGGAATTCCGATTTCTACGATTTTGTATGTCGAATGAAACACAAACTGGGGCATTGGGTCTGGGTGCATGACAGAGGCAAGCTGATCAGCCGAAACGCGAATGGAGAGCCTCTTATGATGACAGGCACACACGCCGACATCACCAAACAGATTGAAACGCAACAGGCGTTAAGTATCAGCGAAGCACGTTTGCGCGGTCTGTTCGAGCTCTCCCCGCTGGGAATTGCACTTAATGATTTTGAAACCGGGACATTTATTGATATCAACCCCGCGCTGCTTGCACCCACCGGCTACTCCGAAGAGGAGTTTCGACAGTTGAGCTACTGGCAGGTGACACCAGAGGAATATGCTGAACAGGAGCAAATTCAGTTACAGAACATGGAGAAAACAGGGCGCTACGGACCTTATGAAAAGGAGTACATCCGCAAAGACGGTAGTCGTTACCCGGTTTTGTTGAATGGCATGGTCGTGACAGATGCCAACGGCCAGAAACTGATCTGGTCCATCATTGAGGACATTTCCGATCGTAAACGTCTGGATCGTATGAAAAATGAGTTTATTTCGACAGTCAGCCATGAGCTGCGGACGCCCCTCACAGCTATACACGGTGCCCTTAAACTAATGGCTTCCGGTTCGCTTGGCACACCTGATGGGCCATTTAATGACATGGTGACGATCGCTGAAAAAAACAGTCAGCGTCTCCTTTTGTTGATAAATGATCTGCTCGACATGGAACAGATGTTACTTGGCAAATTGAGAATCAACTTGCAATGGCAAAAGCTCAAACCTTTGGTAGAAGCATCCATCCGTGAAAACATGCCGTACGCCAGACAGTATCAGGTTCAGTTGCGCTGTATTGATGACACCGGGGACCATGAAGTTCTGGCTGATTCGACCCGACTAATGCAAGTTATGGCCAATCTCTTGTCAAACGCCATCAAATTTTCTCCGCACCGTGAGGAGGTTATCATCAGCCTGGAAGAGCGGGAGCAGGGTGTACGCATCAATGTCATTGACAAGGGGCCCGGAATACCCGAAGAGTTCAAGAACCGAATTTTCCAAAAATTCTCACAAGCTGATTCAACTGACTCACGGCAAAAGGGGGGGACCGGTTTAGGCCTGGCCATTACACGAGAGCTTGTGGAAAAAATGGGGGGGCAGATTGGTTTCAATTCAGCAGTCACTCAAGGCTCCCGCTTTTACGTCGATTTACAGGCTCGCACATCGGGCGGAGAAGAGATTTGATTCGCTTGGCAACTTTCTACTCCAGAAACAAAACCCATTTCTTGTTCATAGAAATCGCATTATTTATTGCGATGTTGTTATTAACTGAATTTGCTGTAAGAGCTTATCGTGAAGCCTCACTACAGCAGTTGCGGTCAGACACTCTGGATCGCGGAGCCCAGCTACGCGCCTTTCTAGAGTCAGAGATTAATCAGGCTGCATTTCTGGCAACTGGTGTTGAATCCTATATTGTTGCTCGAGAAGGAAATATTGAAGACGAAGAAATTCAACGTATTCTGGCTTTGATTTTTGAGCGCAACCAGCATTTTCGAAACATTGGCCTGGCACCTGGGAACCAACTGACCTGGGTGTATCCAGAGGCAGGCAATGAGTCCGTTCTGGGCCTGAATTACGCCGACCTGCCTGAACAGTGGCCAGCAATCCAGAAAGTCATGGAAACAGGGCAGGGCACACTCAGCGGCCCGTTGGAACTTGTTCAGGGCGGCAATGGATTGATTTATCGATCCCCTGTTTACATTAACGGCAGTTATTGGGGCCTGCTTAGTACCGTCATTGATGCAGACAGTCTTTTTGCTTTGATTCGATCTGCTGCTGGAGACCTCTCAACTCGAATCTCTTTGCGCAATGTCGATGACGAAGGCCGGGCTGGCAGGACTTTTTTCGGGGATTCTGAATATTTCAATTCGCCGCTTGAACTAACCCCTGTCCGAATACCCGGTGGTGAGTGGCAGATGGCTATTCAACTGCCAGAAGACGCCCGCAGCCAGGTGATGCCACTGCGTGTCACGGGTGTATTGATTTCGCTGTTAATAGCCGTCTTTCTGGGTTCGACACTGCGCATGATCTGGCAACGCAACTTGCTCCAGCAACTGGATTCGGAAGTGCTGACGCGCACCGCTGAACTGAGCGAGACGAATGACTTATTGGATTCAGTGTTGTCTGCGGCACGGTCTTTCGCAATTATCGCAACTGATCTATCGGGCACCATTATCGTGTTTAACAATGGAGCAGAGCGGATGCTGGGATACTCTGCCGACGAAATGATCGGCAAACAACAACCCGACATTTTTTTGCTTCGTGATGAACTGCGAGAAAGGGCCGCACAAATATCGGGTGAGCTGGGAAGACAGTTGATTGGAAACGAGCTGCTGACTTACAGAATAAGTCAGGGCGGTACTGAAGAATTGATGATTCACTATAAGCATCGTGACGGCCACCTGATTCCCGTCCAGGCCGTCATCAGTGCTCTAACTGATCTGCAGGGGAATGTCCGCGGTTACCTTGGTATAGCTGAAGATATCTCGGAAAGATTGCGCAACCAGACACTTAAGGACCAGTTTATTTCAACGGTCAGTCATGAGTTGCGCACGCCATTGACAGCCATTACAGGTGCGCTGGGTCTGATGCGGTCAGGCTCTATCGGCTCCTTACCCGACCCCGTGCAATCCATGGTGGAAATTGCCCATAACAACAGTCAGCGTCTTGCTTCTCTGGTTAACGATTTACTGGATGTTGAAAAGCTGATGGCAGGCCGTATGGTGCTGTACCCTGACAAACAAGATAGTGCAGACCTCGTGCATTCTGCGGTTTCTGACTTACAACCGTTGGCGAAGATACAGAACGTGGAACTAAAAGAGGACGTGAACACATCAGCCAGTATTTGGGTGGATGCTGCCCGTTTTCAGCAGGTTTTGACTAATCTCCTCAGTAACGCCATTAAGTTTTCGCCATCAGGTGGACAGGTTTGTATTACAACAGCCCTGGAGTCAGATCGGATCAGATTTCAGGTGCTGGATCAGGGGTCAGGTATTCCTGAAAGTTTTCAAGACCATATTTTCCAGCGTTTTGCTCAGGCTGAAACTGGAGACAGTCGACAGAAAGCGGGCACAGGTCTGGGTCTGGCAATCAGCAAGGAGCTAACTGAGCAGATGGGCGGCCGCATAGGATTTGAAGCCGAGCGACCTGAAGGTTGTTGCTTTTGGGTTGAGTTCCCGCTTTATAATGACCCCGATTCCGGGAAAACAGAGGCCTGACGCAGCGAGCCATCTATTTCAGCAGTAGCAGTAGCGAAGAGGTTTCGGATGAGTGATTTGATTCGTGTCATGTATGTAGAAGATGAGCCAGATATCCGAGCCGTCGCCAAACTGGCACTCGAAGTGGTGGGTGGCATGACTGTAAGCCTGTGTGAACGCGGGAATCTTGCCGTTAGCCAGGCCGAACGTTTTTTACCGCAGATGATACTACTGGATGTGATGATGCCCGGAATGGACGGGCCTAGCACCTTAAAAGCCCTGCGCGAGCATCCTCAACTGCATAAAGTTCCCGTTGCATTCATGACAGCCAAAGTACAGGCGCATGAAATAGAACGTTTTAAAAGCCTGGGTGCTGTCGGCGTCATTCCCAAGCCTTTTGACCCAATGACACTGGCCCAACAGGTCAAAGATTTGTGGCGTCTCACGGAGGAGGAGTCTTGAATTTAAATGAGCAGTTACAGGCAATTCAAGATGAGTACCTGAAGAAACTGCCAGGCATACTGGACCAGATATCCGTGTTGGCGCGGGAGCTACAACAGACTGCACCAAATCGAGACCGGTTAATAACACTGGGACAGGAATTACACAAACTGGCTGGATCTGCAGGTACATTCGGTTTGACAGTACTCAGTGAGCGAGCCGCTGAACTGAATCAGAACCTTGATAGCATTTTGTCTTCGAAAGCGGCAGAAGGTGGTCCCGGCAATGAAGCCCTACAGCTTAAAGATGCGCTGGACTCTCTTAGCCTGTTCGCAAAAACTGGCCCAAGTCCTAACGCGAACCTCCCTCTGGGGGCCGGTGCAACACCTGCAACCATTAACAAGCTGTTACTCGATCAAATATGGCTGCTTGAGGGTGAGCCCCAACTGGGCGCAACGCTGATGGCCCATCTGGAATCATTTAATTTTTCAGCGCGACTTTTTACCAGGCTTAGCGAACTGGCATCAGCCTTTGCAGAGGAGCAGCCGCAAATTTTGTTGCTGGACCTTTCATCGGAAGACGAGAATCCTTCTACTGACTATGTCTCTCAATGCCAATTTTTCCAGAACACATCCTCGCGCGTCATTTTTATCAGCAGCAAAGGCGATTTTGCTGCACGACTTGAGGCAGCCAGCCTGGGCGCGCAAGCCTATTTCGTCAAACCCCTCGATGTACCAAAACTGATAAATCGGATCGAACAGGTCGTGGCAAATATGCATGCGCCTGCAGAGAAAGTGCTGATTATCGATGATGATGAGATGTTGGCACAGTACTACCAACAGGTGCTCATCGGGGCGGGGATGCAGGCAGAAATTCTCGCCAGACCTGAGAAAGTCATCTCAGTTTTGGAATCGAACACCCCTGATGTGATTTTGATGGACCTGCAAATGCCTGGAATCAGTGGCCAGAACCTTGCTGCTGTGATCCGACAATACGCGCGATGGGTTGGACTGCCTATTGTCTATTTGTCCGCCGAGCACGATCCCCATCTTCAATTACTTGCTCTCAAGCAAGGAGCAGACGACTTTCTGGTAAAACCAATTACTAACGAGCACCTCGTTACCGTGGTCAAGTCAAAGGTGGCTCGCTCACGGCAGTTGATTGATCTGATGACTAAAGACAGCCTGACAAGTTTGCTTAAACATGCAGCCATCAAAGACGCATTGCGCAGAGAATTAGGTCTCGCACGTCGTAAAAAGGAAGAATTATGTGTTGCCATGATGGACATAGACCATTTCAAGCAGGTTAACGACCAATTCGGCCATGCCATGGGAGATGAGGTCATTGCCTCGGTGGCGACATTACTTCGGATGCGATTGCGAAGAACGGACGTACTTGGACGCTACGGCGGCGAGGAGTTCGTCGTGATTATGTGTAACTGCGGCAGCAATGAGGCATTCAAAGTACTTGACGATTTCAGGCAACGCTTTCAGGAGTTGAAGTTTTCAGTCGAAGGAAAGGTCTTCAGCGCTACCATTTCAATAGGAATCGCACCAATCAAACCGACAATGGAGATTGACGCTGATATGTTACTTGTAGCGGCCGACAAGGCGTTGTATCAGGCCAAGTCGCAGGGACGTAACAGGGTTATACTGCAAAAAGCCGAGACTGCTGCAAATTGAGGTTGTTATTCAGTTTACTTCAAATAACTACCCACACCGCAGAAGCTGATTCCACACGATAACACTATTTCCGGTAATAAAGATTACCGGAAATAGTGGGTTAGTCTATATACCACCCCGTTAGAGAATGTGCGAACAACTAAAGTGCTAAACTTTTCCAAGAAAAGTACTGAATTTCCCAGAAAAGTGCTAAATCGGTAACCCAGAAAATAAATAGCTGAAGACACCTGCCTGAATAGCTATGCCCTACATTATTAATATGGGATTTAATAATATTTCCTGTGCTCTTTGAGCTTACAACTAAATTACTAAAATCCTCCATGTAAATCGCTAAAACATTCGCCAATTATTCCCTTCTAACCTTAAAACAGGTTGTTTTAAAAACTTTATGCTTGCTGGCCATTTCTTCAAACCCAGATAATTTTTCCGTTTCGTAACCAAAAGTGAGATTTGCATCCTCCTTTGAGCCAGACGGAGGGGTGCAACGTGGGTTTGCCCTCCTTATTGATATTGATAGACCAGTGGGGCTCGGCCTCCTCGATCAGTAACAACTCTACCCGTTTACCACACCCGCAGGGGCAACAAAATGCCACAGCCCAATCTTCGTTGTCTTCTTGGGCTAGCACCAAATTGCGTCGGGGTAGTTTCTGCGGTGGTGTATCGGCGTCAACAATTGTGACGCGTCGCGCAGGAAGAAATTTCTCTGCCTGCTTTAGTATCCAACGGGGCCATTTCATGCTCTCACCTCACTGATGGCAAAACGCGGCATACCCAGCAGAGGCTCAATTAAACCACGACCAAGGTGAGGATTCAGCGCGCAGCTAAAGTCTGTTTCACCCATAAATTCCTCTTCCCCCGCGGCCAGTGAAAATTGGGTGCGGGCCCGTTCGGCATTAGGTTCCTGGCGAAATGGGTATGCCCGCGCAATAAACTCCATGACACAATCGCTGGCAGCACGCATATTTAGCGAGATAACCGATGGCGCTTCTTCGGCGACGCCTTTGATATACCCCTCTGCTACTTGTTCGGCTAACTCATTTGGCGCCACATGTTGCAAGTATTCTCGGCGCAGAGCTTCTGGAGTGTAGACCCCGCGATCCGCCAAGGTACTGCCACCAGGCTTCACATAGTCCACCCGCCCACATACATCGCCAACAGCGACTCCAGCTGCACTCTGGTAGGTGGGGATAGTAACGGCTACATCAAATAGTGGCTGCAGGAACGCTGCTGCAATGCGGTCACAGACTTGCCGCCCATCAAAACTGTCGACACAGCAAAATAGCACGTCAGCTTCACCCGCCAGTTCAATGCCCTTTCGAGTAGCAATACTGGCTTTAAGTGTAATCACTTCGATATCATCTCGGTATGTGGGAATAACCGACGCAAACCTAGCCACCTTAGCTGTACTGTTTCGGGCATCGTCCAGAGTAGCGTTAAGAATACGATTAAGGTTCTTGAATTCAATTTCATCAAAATCGATCAGGATCAACCGGCCGAAGCCAAGTCGGGCCAGTTGTTCTACCACGATGGACCCAGTACCCGATACCCCAACCACACAAGCGGTGAAGCTTTTAAGGTGACGCCCCATTTCGGTAGAGAAAGCCATGGGGATAGGTAGTAAACTCCCCTGCTCAGATGCTTGCCAGGTTAGCAACTCATCGCCCGCGAGGTGCACGGCGCTGACATGCGTGGTCACCAGCTGGCGATCATAGAAGCGCGCGCAAATGGCACCGTCTGGTGTCATGATAGCCGAGCCATGTCGGATCGAAGGCGATTCGCTTGCCTCGAATAACGCGGGCACAACATCTAAATCACTCTCATCATCAATGGCTGAGAACCTCAACAGACCGCCGGGATGCGAGTGCATAAGCACAATCGACAGGGCATGAGTCTCAGCCAGTTCAATGGCTGCCTCGATGAAACTGCCAGGCCAACAGATACGATCAGGAGATCGCACTCTACAATCAGCGTGGTCAACCAACAGAATCTGATTGACTACATAGCGATGTGCAGCACTTTGGGCGCAGAGTACAATAGCGGCGGCCTCCAGGCCATCGCCGGGGAAAAGGTGCTCGCGCAGTTTGGCATGATGAGCCTCACTGATCGCTAATTTGATGTGCTGATTAATGGTTGCACTCATTTTCGCACCTCCCGCAGTAGCGACTCTTCTACAACGGCCAAGTGAGTTATTACACTGTCAGTTAAAGGGTTCCATTGTGTGATACCGTTGAGGTGGCGACTCCATCGCTGGTAGACGTTTCCAAGAATATTTATCCGGCTTTCAGTCTGAGCAATGTTGCCACCATTGGCCAGCGTCAGGACGGGGTGAACGAAGAACATATCAAGCGTCGCATCCGGGTAAGTAGTCGGAATTTCTATAGCGAGATCTACCTGCTCACAGTTATAACCACTCGGCAAGAGGTGATTATGAATGAGCAACCAACGCCGTTCCCCGACCAGGCGAGTCTCCCAATCAAGCCCCAGGTGGTCTAAATAAGCGACATCTTTGTCAAGCAGGGTAAACTCAAAGGCGGGGCTGAGGGGACCTGCCGCCTCACCATTGTTGATTTCTGCCGGCGTTAGACGTAGCTTTTCGATACCTGGCTTTCGCAGGTCAATGACATCGCTCATTTCAATGACTTGCTTTCGCTCGCCCTTCACCTTGAGCACCAGTATCCAACCCTTGTCTGGATTAAAGCCGGCCGCCTTAAGTGCATCGCTGGCAACAATCGTCGGTTGTTCGATATTTACGGTAACGCCCTGCACGTTCAGCTTCCAGGTTTTGCGCTGAGTGTAGAGTTTTTCGAGACCAAGCTCATCCAAATCAACATAGTCCCCATCACTTAAAAGCTGATCCGGCTCGTTACGACGCTCCAACCAGATGTCTTGATTCTCAGCAATGCCGCCGACACGGCGCAGCACATCCTCACCAATGTGGGCCTGCCCCCAGGGAAAACGCTGTCCGTTCAAGACGACATAGAAGAGGCGATCGCTATCGAAGGCAAAAAACTGCTCAACGCCACGTTGATACACGTCCACCGTATCATCGAGGTCTACCGCTTCGAGCTCGCCTTTGTCGTCAAACAGTAACAGCAGGTGGTTTTCAACCGGGGTTTTGCCTGCAGCACTCAGGATTTGTCGACCGGTAGGCACCGGATCGTCAATTTCAACCAAGGTGCCCTGCCCGTTGGGATCTAGCACCTGTATTAGGTAGTGCTCCGCAATGGACAGTGGGCGGCCCTCTTGACGGCAAAGGGCTATATTTTCGCGCTTAACACGCTTTTCGTTGGAGTAAGTAACATCGTTCATAATCGAATAACCTCTTGATGGCTCGCCGCGACATGCGGTTTCTTAGCCGTTCAAGGGGTTAATCGAAGCGAATCTTCCTGACCGGAAAGCTCAATCTACTTTTTTATAGCAATTTTTCCTGCCGGGACTTTGCCACAGATGAAAAAGCTCGGGCAGCGAGGGCAAGTGCGATTTTCAGGCTTTGCAGGAAAGTGCCCCTGGGCAATGGCACTCATGGCCGATCGGGTTTTGCTAAGGCGCGCTGATTTTTTGAGGTCGGTCACAGTAACCTGCTCCTGGGTTTCGCCAGCCAAGTGCACTGCCTCCACTCGAGTGCCATGCCCAAACTGACGCTCTGCTGCTTCCAGCAATAGCGTGTATTCAATACGGTCAAATTCGTCGCTGCTCTTTTTACCGGATTTGACGCGCCGAATGCTGTACTTGCCGTCTGTATCGAGTGTCATCTCATCGGGTAAAACGCTAATCTCGCCTTCTGGAAAAGACAGCTGCAGCACCTCAGGCTTGACCAGCTTACGCCCCAGGCGAGTCTCGATCAGGTATTGCACCAAGCGCTCCCCAATTCGGCGATAGTCCTCTGCATAGCCATGATCCACAGGGCCCCGATTGAGCCACGACTGTGTAAATTGAGCCTCCAGTTCGCCAGCACTTGGCGTGGATTCGCTGTGCTGCTGTCCCAACCAATCCAGCACATCGTACACCGCACTGTGCATTTGCATGAACGCACTCTCGGTACGTTTGCCCGCCAAGGCCAAAGCATGGGTGTAGAGAAACCGTCTGGGACAGCGGTCATACAAACCGAGCTGTTTTTCGCTGATCAGCAGTGCTTCTTCATCGAGGCTTAAGACCTCAGGTTCCACAGGGTTAAGACTGAGCCGAGTCGGACTATTCTGTTGTTGGATAACCGAAGCAATGCGGTCGATGTATTTTGATCGGCTGCGGTTTTTGCCATCGTTTTGTACAGAAGAGGCGTAAAGCAGTAACTCATTTTGAGCCCGCGAAGTAGCCACAAAAAACTTACACTCTTCCTCTTCCTCGTGCCCGGCCTTGATAGCCTCAAGCCCCGTTAAGCCCTCTGTTCCGTCGATCAGCCCGTCGGGGGGAACACAACGCGGCGGCCTGTTGCTACCCGGCAATCCGGTGGCGATCATACCCGGGATATGCACCACCTTGAACTCCAAACCTTTACTGGCATGTATGGTCATTAAGCGAACGCCATTGATGCTATGCGCCGCCTGAGGGAGTTGACGCATGTCACGGTCTTCTGAGAGCAATACAATACGGCGAATGCGCGACAGCAGTCTATCAATAGGTAATCCGCTACTGCTGATGGAGTTGCGGGCAAAGTTCAACAGCTGCCACAAGGCGATTCCCTTCATTTGGCCTTGTAAATCATTGGCCATGGCCGCCTGCCTGGCCCAGCCCAATCGATCAATGACCAGGCTTGCCAGCACAGGCCAGGGGGTTGCATTGGTGGGAATATCGCCCAAAGCAGTCGACAGGCGTTTGAGGTTTTCCCGGGCTTGATCATCTAAACCGGGCACCTCATCGGCCAGTGTTCCCCAACCCAAGGGATCGGGGTCAGCTTCGCGCAGGTGCTGCTGTAGCGCAGTGATGTGTTCCAGCCGAAGCGCATAGTCCGGCAGTGTCGCCGCCCGCACCAGGCCCGTGGCGCGCCGGTCGGTAACTAACGACAACAGTGACAACAGATCCTTGATTTCTTCACGTTCAAATAGGCTGCCTAGATACAACACCGGCAGGCCGAGGACTTCAAGGCTGGCAGCGATCTCGCTCAAGCGGTTGTTGGAAGTACAGAGTACGGCCTGATCTTGGTATTCAACACCCTGACTTTTCTTCTCCATTATCGCTGCAGCGAGTACGGCAATTTCGTCATCAGGGGTCGTAGCCATCCGTAATTCAGGCCGTTTTCCCAATGAGCCATTTTGGGCATGGAGCTGCAAAGGCAAAGCTCCTTCTGTGGCTTTCATGCCCATCGAAAAATGACGATAGAGATCAACAATTTCGCTCGAGGAGCGGTAATTGATATCCAGTCCTGCTACTTGTGCGCCGGGAAAGTCCTCAATAAAGCGACTCATATTGATCGACGAAGCGCCCCGAAAACGGTAGATGGATTGGCGTGAATCTCCGACGACCCAAAGCCGCTTGCCCTCCCCCGCAATGGCCTTGATCAAGCGCACTGAGGCACGGTTAACATCCTGGTACTCGTCCACCAAAATGTGTTTGTGGCGTGATGCGAGCAGTTGTTGAACTTCTGGCTCTGACTCCACCAAGCGCACAGGTAGCGAAACCAGATCACCAAAATCAACACTGTCGGTACCTTGCAATAAAGTCTCATAAACTTGATATAACTCTGCTACATCAAGGCATTTTTCAGCGCGTTCACGCTGCTTATCAGCATCATCGCCCGGTGGTAACTCTCCAGAAGCCTCAAGCATCGCCTCTGCCAATGCCCGATATTCAGTGGCGTTCACGACTTCGTCTTTCGCTCGCGAGATAGCCGCAAGCATGTCGCCCAAGTCTAGGGTTGGATCGTAGAGGTTTCGAAAGTGCTTAAGCGGAAGCCGTGCTATTTCGTCTTCAAGCAGTTCGATAGCTTCGTAGCGCGAAATCACCCTGGGGTTTTCGGATAAGCCCAACCTGTCATGAAAGCGGTGCACAATATCAAGCCCGAAAGAGTGGAAGGTACCCAACCACAAAGTCGTCACTGCCTCGGGAAACTTGGCGGCGATACGCTCGCGCAGCTCGCCAGCGGCCTTGTTGGAGAAGGTCAACACCAGGATAGCCCCAGGATCTACCCCTTCCTCCAGCAAAGACTCAATGCGATGCACCAGAGTGCGGGTTTTACCGGTGCCTGGTCCTGCTTGGAGTTGGAAAGCACTGCCACGGTGTAAGGCGGCGTTGCGTTGGGATTCATCCAAACCTACGGGTATTGCTGCGGACTCTGCGGGCGGTGGCGTAATGGCAGGCAGCAGTAACGCATCGAGCAACTGCTGTTGAACCACACTCAGCGGGGCTTGTAATCGATCGGCGATAGCCTCGGAAGACAGCTGTTCGTCGATGTGCCAGCGTCTTGCTACACTGCGGGGCAGCAGCAATTCGCGGGCAAAAAGATCCATAACGATCTCGCGCCGCTCGTGGCTGCCATAGTCAACCACTCGTTCGGCACCCACCGCTGGGGCTTCGGCAGATCGGTCGGGATCAATTTCCTCAGTGAGGTCATCCTGTGAAGCACCTTCCAACTCCACATGACCAATTTCATGAGCGATTAGAAAGGCTTTGTCGAAATCACTGCCCACGTCTTCATAGAGAATCATCCCTGACTGGCTGTCGTAGAGGGCTCTCCCACCATTAAGTTGGGGGTCTCCCTGGGACAGTGGATAAACATCTATTCCGCGCCGCTCTGCCTCACCCGTGACGAAAGACAACAACGCGCTGGTATCAATGCCCCGAGCAAAAGCGGCCTGATGCAGCTTAGCCGCCTGTTGTCGAGCCGCTTCTATGGCATCCATAATTTATTCGTCCTTCATCTCCCTCAACGCCGCTTGTTGTGTTTCGCTTAATGCAGAACTTGTCAGCGCCTCTTCAAAAGTGATTTTGTCGCCCGCCCCTGGCTTTCCCGAAGCCTTATGCCGCAGACCTGATGCAACAACAGGCGGGGAATCTAAGGCGCTTGTCAGCCCCTCAACTGACACTTTCAGTGCCTGTGCAACTACGGACAAGAATTGCTGGGGAATAGTGGCTACCTGGATAGAGCAATCCCGTAAACGGGATAAGAACAGGCGGTTAACATTCAACTCTCTGGCAAGTTCTCGAAAACGCTCATCGCTTAGATTCGACAGAGGATTATCCATTGGGTGCGGAGTTGTCGAGGCGGGATCGGTAGGACTCAACAAGGATTGAAATTTGGACCAAGCCTGTCTGGAATTGTCGCCTGGAAGCTTCTCGACAGCCAATTCATCAAACTTCGGAGCAGTAGAAATTTCAATGGACAGATCAATGAGCGCTTCGCGATACTGAGGATAGCGCTTCAAATATCTTGCCAAGGTATCGGCATCCTGGTTCGATTCTGCTGAGAACTTGTGTAAAACGTTATCTTTTGACACTTGAGTTGTAGTATTCATTGTAGTTCCTCCGCCTGCATTACGATTCGCAGTTTTTCGAAAGCACGTTTTAACCGGTTGCTTACCGTCCTTTCTCTGCATTCTAGTGCTTGCGCAATGGTCTCAGCCTCAGGGTCTTGTGACTCAATTGGCATCCCCTGCAACCACAACCCTACCGCACGCCGTTCATCTACCGGTAGTTCGTTAATCGCGTGCATAAGCCGCAACCGGAAAGCGACTTCGTCAATTTTTGACGGATTTGGATTGATAAATTCGGCAGCTGCAATGTCAACCTCGTGGCTGACTTCCTCCCCACTGTCGCTCTCCTCCGTCAAAGGCCTAGCATTGATCAAAGGATCAGTTTCGCGTGCTGGACCATGTTTTCTCAGTACATCCGTACACAAGTTGCTCAGAGCATGATTAAAATTGACCTCCCAGTAGTACATTTTTTCCTCATCAGAGTCTCGATCCTTCGCAATCATTTCTACAATCCGCTCAGCAAGCTCTTCGCGGATGGTTGCGGCGTAATCAATCCAGGTATCAGACACGGATTTCCGCAACGCGGCTTCAAGCCGCCCATAAAAGGTGCGAAAAATCGGCTCTAGGTGCTTTGATCCCAGCTCTAACTCGGTGTGACGCAGAAAGTAGATTAACACTTCAAACGGCACAGCCTGATGGGTGCATGTGAGGCGTTCGACCAACTGATCAGGCGCGAGACCATCGAGTGAGCTAAGCACCTGTTCAATCTCGGCACGCCGCTGGTAGGGCTCAGCATCTTGCGTTGTTTTCTTTAGCGGTAATACCATCCCTGAGTTTCTCTTAATATATAATTAGGTAGACAGCAAGTTAGTGTCCCTTGATAGACCTCTATTCATAGAAAACTCTGGGACAGCTTGTTTAATAATGTCCGCTTTGGGTCGTAAGCGGACATTCAGTGAAAATCCACACCACGCAAAAAATGCTCGCCATCAATAGTTAACACATTTGTATAGATTTCCGTGCTACTAATCGACTTATGGCCAAGCAGCTGACCTACATATTTCAGTGGCCTACCATGCAGCAGTAGATGCACCGCAAATGAATGCCGAAATGTATGACAGCTGATTGGAAAAGGCACTTCTCCCCCTACTCTTTCCCATAATGCCTTAATCCGTCGATTAACGGTCTGCCGTGTCATCGGAAATATACGCTGACCTTGACGGAACTTCCCCTTATATAAGTACACATGGATTTTATCAATTAGCTGGTTGTCTAGGATTGGGATGTACCGTTTAGGGGACCGCTGGAGGGAGAGCTTACTGGGACGGCCTGGTTTCTGTTTCAGCGATGTCAGGATCACGCCATAGCCATAGCCATCGTCAACAAAGCTGTCTCGTTTCAGGGCTAGCACTTCGGAAATCCGCGCCCCGGTGCTCCACATTAGGTCAATGATCAGTCGATAGGTCGGATCTCGCTCCTCTTCTAACAGGAATAGTACCTCGGGCTTGATCAGGTAGGCCGGCATCTGTTGAACGGTCTCGAGCAGAATCGGTCGTTTGGCACGAAGTCGATCCCAGTCTATATGCACAATCTGGATCGGAAACTCAGCTGTTGGAGGCTCACTGGGGGCGAACAGCTGTTTCGAGCCTTGGGAAAATCGATGATTTTTTGTAGGAGAATGCACCATTTGAACTCCGTAAAATGGTACTTTTTAGTGACCTTTTAAAGGGAGTCTAACACGCCAAAACATATGTGAATACAAGTAATACTGGGTTAATTGGTGGTGCACCAATATATAGGTTTATGGTGCATTTCTGAATCAAATACTGTTTTTAGCAAAATGACCAGATGAGTCAACGGTTTTATCAGGGTACAGTCGTATCAGAGCAAATTAGGGTGGTACCGAAAATATTTTTCATCCGGCACTCAGGCTTTTAGAACGCCTGTTTTTAGGCTTTATTATTGCGACGATCAGGTGAGAAGTATTTTTTACTCGCGATTTCAATCGCTAAAGTTTCGTCAACGGCAGAAATAATTAAGCATATATTATGTTATTGATATAAATAGACTTATTGCGCGCCTGGCGCTCAAATGAATACCACTTGCATAGGCGGGAAAACAGTGATAAGAGAAAAAGAACCGTGCGTACCGCAAAAAATAGCTGAGAGGGGAATAAGGGATACGCCTGCTGAAAATTTGAAAATGCCCTCGCAAATCGCGAAAAGATGCCTAGGTTGGCGACAGTGATTTTGGTCGACCAGCAGCCTCCACGGATGGTTATCCTCGATAGCGTGGCGCCATTAAATTGAGATGAGAAAACGATGAAAACACAAACCTAAAAACGACAAAAGCCGCCACAGTTCACTGCGACGGCCTTTGATGAGAGCGGTGCTCAATCCTCAGAAAATTCAGTATCCCCTCCTCGTCATGTCCCGTCAAGTGATTTTTAGAATCGATGCCCTTGTCGAGGCCCGGACGCGCCCTTCTCGCCTGCCTCGATCCGAATAAGGAGTGACAAAAAAATGACCCAATTGATCGGACCGATCGAGCGCTTATTAGCTGCCTCAAACGTGCGCGCCGATGATCTCACGCCCAGACAGCACAGCGCACCGCGGGGGTTCAGGATCGCGTGTGATTTTCGCCAGCAATGCATGATCAAGGCGCCCATACTGTGCGAGTTCCACTCCTACGCGGAATATCTGTACGCCGCCCTGCTAGAGGCCGATCCAACAGTAGTTAGCTACGTACCCCAGCCGTTTCGCCTGCGCGTTGGAGTCAAACGCTACACGCCTGATGTTTACGTACTTCGCCACAAAGCGACGCCACAGGTCGTTGAACTGAAAGCCGACCCACAGCAAATTAGCGCCGAAACCACCCGCTCACTTACCGCATTTTTTGCGGATAAATTGAGAGCCGAATACAAGGTAATCCCTAACAACGAGGTTTACCAAAATGAAGTCCTAGCCCAGAACTGGCTAAGGATCTGTCAACGACTGCATCTTGGTAGACACCTCGATACCAAGCCGCAGGAAATCGACATTATGGTGGACGCACTCGCACATCCCGGCAGTACCATCTGGGACTTGATTAAACCCCATCACTCGACAGGCTTTTTTGAAAGAGAAATCGCGCTGTGGCGCAAAGCGCATAAAGGCGATTTAAAGCTCGCGTTAACTCAAAACCCGCTTAGCTATGACACGGTGGTGACTCTATGACCATTAGTTGGCGGGAACGTGTGCAACAAGATCCTAATCTTGGCGATATCGCCAACTGGGCCGCCTTACTGCCCGACCAGCTGCCGGTTAGGCTACAACGCCAATACGTGCGAAACCGCTCAATCGTCGCACGCGTACTGAACGGCGAGCCGATTACGCGGGTGGCCTTAGAGCACGGTCTGACTAGTGGCCGGGTTAGCCAAATAATGACCCGATGCCTGGGCGGCGATCGAAACAGCTCTCCTGCTCTTGCCAACGGCTTACTGCCTCATTTGAACGTGTGTAAGAAAACGCGCGTGCAACCCCTGCCCACTCTAACCAACAAGATCGGTGCACCAGTAGCATTTACGCAGCTGTTGCATCAGGCTCCGGGACTTGCCGAGAGCCTCGACCAAATGTTGCTAGCTAGACTGACTGACTCGCCTGCGGCACAAACGCTTTCGGTGAAAAGTTTCCATGGCGAATTTAAGCGCTTCCTCGCAGCCATCCATTGGCCAAAAAACCAGTATCCCTACTGTACAGCTCGATGTGCCTATGAGTCGGTTCGCCTTTACTTCCATAAGCGCGTAGAGGCGCTGAAAACTAAACTGGAGATAAGCCGTGAGCGAGACTTTCGCGAAAAGCGCTCTCCAACGCAGTGGTATGCCGGGCGCCGCATTCAAATAGACGAGCAAATTGTCGACCTAAAAACAAGTTTAGGGATTACCATTAACGGGACGACGCTTCCGATCGCGCTGCCGAGGGTGAGCGTTCTGGTGGCGACGGATGTCGATACCGAATGTATCTTGGCGATGACGGTGGCGTTAACTCAACACCCAACCGAAGAGGACATGTTGGATCTGCTTCAGGCATGCGTTACTCCTCGCCCGCTACCGGTCCTCACCACACCTGGTTTGGCGTACACACCAGGTAGCAACTTCCCCTGCAATATTGATGGATTGCTATTCACCTTCTCCACCGTGCAGCTCGACAACGCCTGGATGCACCACTCCAAAGCTATTACCGATTGGATTTGTCGAAAAATGGGCGCAACAGTCCATTACGGGCTACCTGCTCAGCCCAAGGCTCGCGCTGAGGTGGAGCGTATTTTCAATCATATCAACCTACATGTCACTCATCGGCCAGCGAGCACTACCGGTTCTCACCCAGCCGATCCTATCAAAGCCTCAGCCAAACAAGCCAGAAAACTTCCACTGACCACCCTGCAGGAGCTGACTGAGCTTTTACTGGTGACGCTGACTGACCGTAACGTCACGCCCCGAACCTCCCTTGCAGGTATGACCCCATTGAACTGTGTGATCGAGCATTCACGGCAGCAATGTGGTTTTAGTTTACCTGAGGTGGATAGGTTAAATTTAAGCACCAACATGAATCGCTCGACAGTTGCTGTTCAAAGGGCGAGTAGCCAGAACGTTCCTTATATTAATTTTTGTTACGCAAAATACTACGGAGAGTGTCTGCGAAGCAGCAAAATCGTAGACGAAGAGGTGGTAATCGAATATGACCGTAACGATATCCGATTTCTAAAAGCCTATCTGCCTAACGGGCAGTTCATTGGTGAGCTCCAAGTATCAAAAAGCTGGCTGCGATACCCCCACAGCCTTAAATTACGAAAAAAAATACACAAAGAGGTTGGTGTAAAGAAAATACGTTCTGTAGATAAGTTGGCAGAGTATTTTCACCTCAAACTAAAGGATCAAAAGCGGGCAATATCCATGCTTGATGTCGCAAAGGCTCATCAGGCATTTACAAACGGTAAATTCTCCCCGCTTGATCTAGACAGAAAAACATCAATAAATATGCAACATCCTAGCGACGGCGCCGCCCCCGTCGAACGAGGTACTCTCGGCGAGAAACACGCGAAAATAAAGTTTCGTTGGTCAACTCAAGGCGCCAGTCATCTCGGAGATAAGGACGACAATCATGAAGAATAACTTGTCTCACCCCCTACATCCGCTATACAGTCCTAACGAGTTTATCTTAGATACAGCCGAGACTAACCGACTTCTAGAGGTGCTGCATCGCTGGATGTGGACAGGCGCAACTGGTGGCCTGGTATTTGGCGAAGCACGTCTGGGAAAAACCCAAGCACTCCAACAAATCAAAACGTCTTTAAACACCAGAAATGGCGTTTGTGTACCGTCACTTTATTTTTCGGTTGCCCAGCGCGACAACAATAGCATTTCATCGATCTACCGACTGCTTTGCAACTCAATCAACCTGACTCATACACAGAAAGATAGAGCCGATTATCTCGCCGATGCAGTCGTGTACTACCTTATCGACTCCGCGGATAAAGCAAGCTGCAAATCACTCGTTCTTTACGTGGACGAAATGCAGCGCCTCAATGTCAGGCAGTTGAACATATTCGCTGAGCTTTACGACAGATTGAAACTGGTCTGTAATCCCCCCATTTTGCGAGGGAGTTATTAGTAGAAACTTTA